>Ga0209542_10001248_pt1 | contig 60299 bp, 52 predicted proteins | sample RifCSPhighO2_01_FD_184028 | JGI IMG/M metagenome (GOLD analysis project Ga0209542, IMG submission 184028) | Soil microbial communities from Rifle, Colorado - Rifle CSP2_plank highO2_0.1 (SPAdes) (version 2) | ecosystem: Environmental > Terrestrial > Deep subsurface > Rock core/Sediment ...
CCCGCGTCGGCGACCCCAAAACCTTAGCAGAATTCAAAGCCCAAGAAGACAGGGAGGCACAAAACTCTGACCCCGTGGCATCCAGTATCAACGATATTGTTGCTGAGGCTGACTTTACATTGCTCAATGACGGTTCCATAGAAAAACTTGAATGATTATTCTGGGCATAGAGACTAGTTGTGACGACCCCAAAGCAATCCCTCGCAGACTCGGGATGCTACGGGGCGAGAAGTGCTGATATAAACACAAGTTTTGCAATACTATAGTTATGAATATTCTAGGTATAGAGACTAGTTGTGACGAAACTGCGCTTTCATTGCTTGAATGTGATGGAGGTCTTACAGACCCACATTTTAAGATACTTGCCGAAGCAGTACACTCGCAAATTGAAACACATAAACCTTTTGGCGGTGTCTTTCCCATGGTAGCGAAACGTGAGCATGCGCGAAACCTTGTTCCCTTGTTTCAGCAAACACTGACCGAAGTGGACATGCTCATGCCAGCCAGCACGCCCATAAATCATTCCAACATTCTGCAGAATGTTGGAATGATTTTGACCCGAGAACCAGAGTTGCTAGCGCAGTTTCTTCAATTCATTCCGACCATTAACAAACCGCCTATTGATGCAATCGCCGTAACGTATGGTCCGGGCCTAGAACCTGCCCTGTGGGTGGGTATAAACTTTGCAAAAGCGCTCGGTGCGTTCTGGAATATTCCTGTAATCCCGACTAATCACATGGAGGGACATATATTTTCGGTACTCATGACACCGGGCATTCATGCGAAAGATGTGCGTTTTCCGCTTCTCTCTCTCCTTATTTCCGGGGGTCACACCGAGCTTGTGCTTGCGAAGAACTGGCTTGAATACGAAATTCTCGGAGAAACGCGTGATGACGCAGTCGGCGAAGCGTTCGATAAAGCGGCGCGCATTTTAGGACTGCCTTATCCGGGTGGGCCAGAAATCAGCACGCTCGCCGATGAAGCGCGAAGTGCCAACTACCCGAACGTCTTCTCACTTCCGCGGCCAATGCTCAAAAGCGACAACTATGATTTCTCGTTCTCCGGATTAAAAACATCGGTGCTGTATAAAGTAAAAACACTTGGGAGACTTTCAGACACACAGCGGGCATCCATCGCTCGTGAATTTGAGGACTCGGTCAGAGAAGTTCTCTTGGAAAAAACAAGAAGGGCACTTCTTGAATATGACATCCGAACATTAGTAATCGGTGGAGGTGTCGTAGCCAACAAACACCTGCGAGAATCATTCACTACCCTTATGAAAGAATTCCCCGAGACATCGTTGCTACTTCCCACTCAAAATCTTTCTACAGACAATGCCGTGATGATCGCAGTCGCAGCATATCTACGAAACCTCACCAAACAAGGTGTTCCTAACCTGCACGATGCTAAAGCGATTGTCGCCCACGGTAGAGCACGATTGTCCAAAGACAATACTTGACCCTGTTAGAGGCAGGTCGCGGTCAAAAAATAAAGGCTTGACATGCTATACGTTAAGCGTAAGATATCCTACAGGTAAGGCGGCTGTCCGATGTTGCGACCTGAGAGCTCGAAAGGGTTCTTTACCAAACGGCCCCTGGATCTAGATCAAGGGGACCATTAAACAAAATAAGGCTCAAGGCATCCTACACGCCGCTTATGCTCGCGCCCTCACTCTGTCGACAGGATGAGGGTGTTTTTTTATCTCATTTTCAAAAGTGTTATAATTCTGCTACTATTTTGTGTATCGTATGATAGACCACAGCGGAGAAAAAACTCCCCCGAACATAAACGAACGTCTACTTAAACCCTACAACTGCCTGGAGGTGGAAGATCGCATTTATAAAGCATGGGAGGAGGGCGGCTATTTTAATCCGGACGTATGCATCAAGGACGGTATTACCGATGCGCAGGCGGAGTATTTTTCTATGGTTCTGCCTCCACCCAACGTCACGGGAAGCCTGCATATGGGCTCTGCGTTTATGCTTGCCATAGAAGATGTCATGGTGCGTTTCGCGCGCATGCGAGGAAAACGAACGCTCTGGATTCCCGGCACTGATCACGCCGCTATTGCGACTCAAACCAAAGTTGAAGGTATCATTTACAAAGAGGAGAAGAAACGCCGCCACGACCTTGGAAGACAAGAATTCCTAAAACGCGTAGAAACATTCGCCTCGGAGAGCCACGACACAATCGTCAAACAAATACGCAAGATGGGCTGTTCTATAGATTGGAGCCGTGAAGCCTTCACCCTTGATGAAAAACGAAGCTTGGCCGTAAAAACAGCCTTCAAACGCATGTATGACGAGGGACTTATCTACCGAGCTCATCGCATCGTCAACTGGGACCCGAAGGGTCAGACGACTATTTCAGATGATGAATTAGTGTACAAAGCAGAGAAAACTAAACTCTACACGTTCAGATACGCAAAAAACTTCCCCATCGCGATTTCCACCACCCGCCCAGAAACAAAGGTCGGTGACACAGCCGTTGCCGTTCATCCGTCTGACACGCGCTATCAAAAATACGTCGGTAAAGAATATGATGTGGAATTTGCGGGCGTATCCTTACATATCAAAGTTGTAGCGGACGAGACCGTAGAATCTACGTTTGGCACGGGGGCTGTTGGCGTTACGCCCGCACACAGCCAAGTAGACTGGGAAATCGCGGAGCGTCACCACCTGCCGCTTATCCCAATCATTGATGAATACGCGCGGATGACTGTTGCCAACCCCCACCTAAACGGTAAAAAAGTAGCGGAGGCTCGGCAGATTGTTGTAGATTGGCTTACCTCACAAAAACTCATTGAAAAAGAGGAGGAAATTGAACACAACGTCGCAACTGCAGAGCGCACGGGGGGTATGGTAGAACCGCTTCCGAAACTACAGTGGTTTGTAAACGTCAATGCAAAAATTAAAAATCAAAGTGAAAGATTAACGGGCATACGGAAAGGACAAGATGCCAGCTTGAAAGAATTAATGCTGGCGGCAGTTAAAAGCGGACAGACAAAAATCATTCCGGATAGATTTGAAAAAGTATATTTCAACTGGGTGGAAAATCTGCGCGACTGGTGCGTCTCACGACAAATCTGGTATGGACATCAAATCCCCGTCTGGTACAAGGGAACAGAAACGTATTGCGATATTCGTCCACCGCAGGGAGACGGATGGACACAGGATTCAGATACTCTGGACACCTGGTTTTCATCAGGGCTCTGGACATTTTCCACCTTGGGTTGGCCAGCCACCGCAGAAACTGCGGTTGCGGGCAAGCCAGGATCTGAAAACGATTTCGCAAATTACCATCCAACGATAATCCTAGAAACAGCTTATGACATTCTTTTCTTTTGGGTTGCGCGAATGATTTTGATGAGTACGTACCTTGTGGGCGATATCCCCTTTAAAGCGGTGTACCTTCACGGAATCGTACGCGACAAGGAGGGCAGAAAAATCAGTAAGTCACTTGGAAATAATACTGACCCGCTTGAAGTAATCTCGAAATACGGTGCTGACGCGATGCGTATGAGCCTGTTAGTCGGGACAGGCCCCGGCAATGACAGCAAGATATCCGAAGAAAAATTAAAAGCCTATAAACATTTTGCCAACAAGCTCTGGAATATCGCACGCTTCGTATTCTCCAATACCGAACACATACACACTGATCAAAAAAATTTAGGGCCAGAGGACTTAAAAAAACTTGAGCAATTCAGAGACTTCACGAAAGAGACGACCGACGACTTGGAGCACTACAGATTCTACCTTGCCGCTGAAAAGATATACCACTACCTGTGGCACACGTTCGCCGATATACTTATTGAAGAAACCAAACCACTTCTCTTCGGCGATGACGGGGCTGAAAAGATTTCAGCTCAAACGGTATTGCGAATTATCTTTAACGATTCTCTCAAACTCTTACACCCATTTATGCCTTTCATAACCGAAGAAATCTGGTCGTTCTCAAACACTGACAAATCCGGAAACGCTCTACACTTCCTTATGGTCCAACGCTGGCCACAATAAATCATGGGCACCTTCTTAGAACATACACTGTTTGCGATTGCCGGAGGTGCACTGCCAACACTCGTCTGGCTTTTGTTCTGGCTTAGAGAGGACCGCAAGCACCCCGAACCAATACGCCTTCTCTTTCTGACGTTTGCCGTTGGCATGCTGGTGGTATTACCAGTCTTGAAACTTGAAGCCTTTGTGTACCAGAGCGTAAGCGGTGAGACCTTGCGCATTCTCCTGTGGTCCACTATAGAGGAATTGGGAAAGTTTATCGCCGTTCTTTCTATCGTACTGTGGCGCAAAGAGATTGACGAACCTATTGATTATGTTGTGTACATGGTAACGGTGGCATTAGGATTCGCGGCTGTAGAAAACACGCTTTTTATATTCAATCCAATCTCACAAGGCCTCGCCACGACGGGTATTGTCACCGGAAACTTACGTTTTATCGGGGCAACGCTCTTGCATATCGGCGCATCAGCAGCAGTCGGTATCTGTATGGCTCTTGCCTTCTATAAGAACCGCCTCCGTAAATACCAATATATGGCTTTCGGACTTATCCTCGCGATTGCATTGCACATAGGATTCAACTTAACTATACTTATAGGAAATGGTACACACAGCGTGCTCGCGTCATCTCTAGTTTGGATTGCCATTATCGGTATTCTTCTCTTGTTGGAAAAAGTAAAAAAGGTCCATCCCATAAAAAATTAATTATAAGGTTGCCGCGCGAGGTCGCCCCTTAATGGATGTGGGGGCGACACGATTCCGACAGAATCGGACATGCGCGACATAATTTTAAAAAACACATGGCAAAAAACAAACGATCATTCTTTGAGAGACTCACCGGCACGGTCAGTGTAAGCGAAACCGCAAGCGAAGCATCGGGAGAAAAAGTATCCCTCCAGCCACAAAAAGAGTGGATTGAGCAAAGCATGGAAACCGAAGAAGATGGGCAGCTCGGCGTGGATGTGTATCAAACCCCCGAAGATATCGTCATAAAAACGATGGTTGCGGGTGTGCGACCGGAGGATTTGGATATATCTATTACACGCGACATGGTAACCATTAAAGGCACGCGTGAAGCCGCGAATGAAGTTACGGAGGATAATTTCTTTTTCAAAGAATTGTATTGGGGATCGTTTACCAGAACCATTGTGCTCCCCCAAGAAATTGAAGTGGAAGAAGCGGAAGCGGTTGAAAAGCACGGACTTCTTATTATTCGTCTGCCGAAAGTGGACAAAGGCAGACAAACCAAACTGCGCGTAAAAACCACGTAAAAAATCAGAAAGAGAAAAGCCCGTCGCACGCGACGGGCTTTTAAGTTATGCACCCTTGTTAAGGAGCCGGCAGAGCACGAGGAGACCTAGTAAAACACCAAGGGCAATCCCCCCGCCCTGCAAGACCAAAATCCAGTTGGTGACATCTAAACCGGAAAGCAAGCCCACACCGGTGGCGACAAGCATCACAACCATGAGTAAGGTATCAATTCCAGATAAAAGAGCCAACGTAACGCTTATACGCAAACCAACGGCTGGCGGAATATGCACATTCATTTCACACCTCCTTTCCGCAAACAGAATAACAGAAACAGAGAAAAAATAAAGTCTTCTATATTTGGTGCCGAGGCCCGGGTTCGAACCGGGGACCTACCGCTCTTCAGGCGGACGCTCTACCAACTGAGCTACCTCGGCAAAAAGTTACTGAAAAAAATTCTGAAATGCGTTATTTTGGTTCTGCGCATTATTGGTATTATCCTGCAAACCACCATAGGCACTCTTGAGATAATCGAAATAAGGCTGGATTAGGTAGTATGCTCCAAACGCACTACCGATGATAAACGCCCAATAGATCCAAGACCAGACACGTGACCACCACAAATTTCGGTATAAACGGGCAATCTTTTTCTGATTATCGCGGCTAATCTCTAGCACTTCCTGTAAAAGCTTTTTATCCTCTTCATCCATCCCGTTAGAAATCAATTAGTTAATAATCCTCACAAAAACACTGCGGAATATTGATACCCTATTTCCCCAACGTAATCCTGTTAAACTACGGTCGTCCGAGGACGACCTATTTCTAACGGGATCCATAAAGACCATACTAGCAAAATAAATAGTATGACTCAACTGATGCCCCCGGCCAGAATTGAACTGACATCAAACCCTTAGGACGGGTCCGTTCTATCCGTTGAACTACGGGGGCGTAAAAACACTATAACACAAGCGCAATACCCAAAACAAAAAACCGCCCCGGGCGGTTTTTTGTTTACAAGATTATTTAATCCCAAGAAGTTTAGAGAGCCGCGATTCATCAAAGCCAACCGTTATCTCATCGCCGATAGAAATCACCGGCACACCAAGCTGACCGCTCTTTTCAATCATCTCCTGTCGCTTCACCAAATCAGTCGCCACATTGTATTCCTCAAAAGCAACATTATGCTGTTTAAAAAACGCCTTCGTGGCGCCGCAGTAGACACAAGTGGGGGTTGAATACATGATGACTTGGTTCATTGGGTCTTGGTTAGTGGCTAAGTAGAAATATTATACCACCGTCCACTCACTTGCGCACAAACAAAAACAATGGCGTACGTAATATTTCCATTTATTGAACAGACCTACATTAACGTGACGCTATAGCGTAGAGTTAATGTAGGTAGTTTTAAAACGATGTATATTTATTATGCTTATGCCGCAAGGCCGAATTTCTCCCTAAGAGAGCGGTCGTTCTCAATTGCATCGGCAATGATGTAGAGCAGGTCTTTACCCACTTTAAAATCAGCTTTAAGTAGCGTGAAGAAATCCTCGCAGTCATAAGGATATACCCACACGCTGTCTTGTAAACGAGCGAAGCCGATTGAGACAAGGGTCCGCCGGACTTTATCCCGTAAACTCTTCCGTTCTTCCCTGATATCAAAAATAAGTAGTCGCCACTTTTTATCCCACCGCCGAGGTTTTTTCAATTTGTAATCGCGCAATTCCAATTGACGAAGCTTCTTTTCTCCTTTTGAAGTCAATCGCAAAAATTTCCCTTGCCGCTCCAGCAGGCCCGCCGCTACAAGTCTTTTCCAGGAACTGCTGACAATTTCTTGTTGCCTTCGCGATGGGATGAGCCCGAGTTTCTCAAGCGCCTGTAGCGCGTTTGGAGCGACCACCGCAACACTCAACAAGCCCGCTGTGGCAATAGTCCCGAGAATTATCCTCTGCACATTTTTTCTTCGGGTTTTTGTTCTTACTTCTTTTTCCAAACTTAACATACATTAACTCTACGCTATAGCGTCACGTTAATGTAGATTGACAAAATAATAAATAGTATGGTATATTCTTGTTAGAAAAACTGACGCACCGTGGTCAAACCTCGTTGTGCGAAAGAAAAGGTGCTCTACCGAACCTTGACCGCGGTGCACTAGACACTAAACAAACAGACTGAATGAAAGGATTCCGAAATGAAAATAAAAAGTTCTTTGTTAGTCTCGCTCATTACACTCGTAATAGTAGCGGGTGGCTGTAACACAACCGGTTCTCGTAGTGGTTCTGGATTGATCTCAACGCTTCCCCCAAACACACAAACATAGTTGTCATAGAAAACCACACGGAGTATCAACTTATCGTGTATAGAAACGGTGAGCCATGGGAAATACCCGATGACAAGAACCCAACCGTCCACTATCGTTTGCTTGGAGCAGGAAACGCCCTTGTGTTTTACCACTGCACGTCAAAACCACACGAACAGATTTCTGTTAGCTTGTACCGCCGAGCATGTTTGCGTATTGCCAGAGACCGCGGGAGTCGTAAATGGAAACTGAACGTGGGAACCAACAGCCCGCCCCAATTCATTACGGTCCGGAGTTGGAGCTTTTAGGCCTGTACAAAGGCCAGACTAGCCCATTTTTGTGGCAAATCTTGAAACGGGAGAAAAATTCCTCCCGTTTTTTTATTTATCCACCCTTCGGACAAGAGCATACTATTTCCGCTATACCTTTCCGAGGTATAATGGTGATATGAAGAACCGTAGCGTCATCCTGATCTCTCGATTCCTGACTCTTTGTTTTATTATTGTCCTCATTTTTCTGGCTAAACCTGACAGAGCAGAAGCCAGTGGCTGTCTTGCTCTCTATGCTTCCCCCGACAAGAAATTTACTCTCCTTGATCAGATAAATTTTTCTCCGACAGACACACCGTGTGTATATAATGGGGGTGGGGTTATGATGGTAACTCCATCAGGATCGTTTCAACTCAACACAACCGTTATGCTCGGTACTGCTGGAGGCCCCGCTGGCCTAGTTCCGTTTACTATTCCCTACACAGTCTCCGCTATCTCACAAAACATCGGCAATATTTCTGGTGCATATATACATCTTGGATTTTGGGGCACACCAGTTCCTTTACCCTGCTTTCCATGGATAGGGAGTTGTGAATACTCGGGGTATCTTGTGGAGGACAACAATTTTTATTACCCTGCTAAAGTGGCCCAAGAAGATGCTGTTATTGACAACATTGCCATATCGCACAGCATAAACGCACAGATAGATGGGAGCGACTACACCATCCCCGCCACTAATTGCGTGAAGCTTTCAGGAGACGGACCGAGGAAGGTCGTGTTTATGCGGGGGGAGAGTTGGAATTCAAGCATCAGTGAGTTTCTCCAACTTGCCAACGACATCATCAACAACGGTTTTAAATTCATTGACCCGTTTCAGACGTATCAAAACCAGTTCACATTTTATGTTGATTTGAAAAAATCTGATGATCAATCGGTTCCAACTTTTATTGGTAATGAGACAAGAGGGCTTACGTGGAGTGATACCGAAACTGCGTCTCTAAGAGCCGCTTCATCCTGTAACGGAGTGACCGACAGCGACAGTATGTACCTTCTCTACACCGGTAAACCATTGTTTCTAGGATCAGGCCTAGGGCTCAGTAACTTTACAAATAACATAGCCGCGTTCGCTGATGATAACGGCAGAGAGCCTTATGTGACAATCCATGAAATGGGACATATATTTGGAAAGTTATTTGATGAATATCTTTACTCTCAATCTGGTAGTGTCTGGAACTTATCGGTTAGGTGGGGAGTATCAGCCAAAAATTGTACCCCCCATCCTTCATGGGATTACCGGGCTCGGAACAATAAAATATACGGATCAACAGTTGCAACAGGCTGTGGCTTCATGTATTCGTCGGAGGATTTTAAAGGTCAGCCAATCAGATACTATCGTCCCAGTCTTTTAGGTATCATGAGTGGAACATATTCTCTGTTCAACGTTATAGACTGCGGTTATATCGTTGCAGCTATTCAAGGACAGGCTCCCACACAAGAGAATGCATCAAAACATTGGCCCGAAAATGACCCTTCGGCCCCATGGAATATTGGCTGTATGCTTATGGCTAAGTCCGGTGTCGTCATTAAAGATGGTATCCCTCCGCTCTCCCCCACCCCCAACCTCACAACTATTAACGAGTAACTATGAACTACCGAAACAACTCACCGTCTCATCACGTTTCATTCTCACTCACAATTCTGGGTGTATTAATGACACTGGCTGGACTACCTCTTGGGGTTTACGCGGCAACGGCACCGGGCTTTCCGATTTCTATTACGGGTTCGGGATTCACGCCGGAGAATAACTGGGTCCAATTTACAAACAACACCACACAAGCCATCTATGAGGCAGGACCGATGCCAAGCAACGGCACCACTCTATCGTTTAACGTGCCTCCCGACGCCCCTGCCGGCAATTACACCGTCAAAGCAGGCGCGTTTAACAGTGATTGGTCAAACGGCAAAGCGTTTACAATCTCTACGGCAATTGCACCGGTGGTTTCACTGTCCGCTCCACCCTTGACACTGTTATCAGGCCAGAGCACGCAAATCAACTGGGCGAGCGCGGGCGCTTCAAATTGCCAAGGTTCTACTGTCGGAACTACAACACCCCTTGCATGGGCGACACCGGGACTTACCGGAACATTTTCCTTTACCCCTGATAGAAGTACCACTTTCAGCCTCTCTTGCGGAGGCCAAGCCGGCACCACCACGAAAAGTGTGACGGTAAGCGTTAGCGCGCAAAAAGCTCCGCCGGAAGTTACGTTGACTGCCGCGCCAAGAATTATTGGAACGCTCGGGCAGGGAACGACGCTTGCCTGGACAACTTCTAATGCGACAAGCTGTCTTGGAAGCGGGGGCGGACTTTTGAGCTGGAGTTGGAACGACGCTCGGCCTCTCAATGGTTCGCTCTACGTTGTGCCCAACCAAGACACCACTTTCAAACTCTTATGCACGGGAGCTGGCGGTACTGCCTCGTCAACACTTGATGTCACATCCACTATAATAATTACAACGCCTCTGAATGCTACCTGTTCGATTGTTCCTGCAAGCACTGTTGGGAAAAATCAACTAGCTACTTTCACTATAATCCCTACTGGCGGGGCTGGTATGTACAGCTATTCCTGGAGTGGCACGGACGGGTTAGTCGGTAATACCCAATCGGTATCTACATACTACATGTCTTCAGGAGCAAAAACCGCAAGCGCTACCATCACGTCGTGGGGGCAAAGTATTACTACACAATGTCCGACACTACAAGCTGATATGAGTCTGGCCGGGCCAACCGTCCCATACAAATATTGCTTGCTCAATCAGCTTACCCCTTACTCTGGACCTTCAGGCACAGTGGTAAGAACAGGCCCGGTGAGCGGGACCGGCTGTTCCGTCGGTACTGATGGTTCAAGCGCCTTTGTTATTCGGAACGGTTTGCAGAAGATGTATATACGTCCGAACAGCGCAATGCCTTGGTCTTTCCCTATAACATCATCCCCTCCATTACCGGGAGCGCCATCTACCTATCTAGTTAGTTTACTAAATAATTATACAACTTACGGGCTCTTGAGTACGGGTGAGCTTACTTTCAACCTCACCGCTCCTTCCGTCTCACCGCCCGCTGTTACTGACATTAACCCTTTTACTGGAGCACAAGGCAGTGTGGTAACACTTACCGGAAGTGGCTTTAGCGCGGACACAACCGTTCTGGTGAGCAAGGACAGCGCCACCTACGCGATTACTCCCAGTGCAGTCACCGCAACATCTCTGACTTTCTCATTCACTATTCCGAGTTCTGTGTATGGAGATTACCTCGTGACAGCGAGTAAACAAGGAACGACAAGTAATGCAATTGCTTTTACGCTTACTCCCCCGATAAATCCGCCTCCTACGATTCTTCTTTCTGCGAGTCCAACCGCTTTTACACTCGGGGCCGCTACCACCATCAGCTGGATAACCACTGACGCCTCAATTTGCCAAGGTTCAGGAGCCACGAGCGCGTGGAACAAGACACAACCGCTCATCGGATCTCTTTCATTTAATCCAATTCAGACTACAACCTACACGCTTACGTGCAGTGGCCCCGGCGGAACTTCAGTCAAAACCCTCACACTCCCCGCCACCCTCACCATCAATACCTCGGGCTTGCAGTCCAGCTATCACGTTGGCGAGACCGTCCCCATCAAATGGACATCATCGGGTATTAATAAAGTACAGATCAATCTCATAGACAAAGGCAAGTATACATATCCCGCATTTGCTTCGGTTCCAGCCTCAAATGGACAATATAACTGGGTGATCAAGTCATCAGACATTCCATACATAAACGAATACTATAAAATCTCGTTGTCCGATTCAAATAATCCAAGCATTACCTCCAAATCCAGTCTCATAGAATTTGTGCCGGCCTTCCCCTCCTCGGTCAACATCTCCATTTCACCTACCTCAATTATTATTGGCCAGTCAGCTACGCTTTCGTGGAGTTCAACCAACGCCATAGATTGTACGGCAAGCGGCGCGTGGACCGGCTACTCGGATGGCGGAGCGCACTCAATCACGGTCACTCCCACCCTTGATTCTACCTACATCCTTACGTGTACGGGTGCTAATGGCGCCAGCGCGTCTGGGTCAGCAAAAATTATCGTGTACCCGCCAGAGACACCGGTTGGTCCAGCCCCGATAGAAAATACTTCTGGCACCTACACGATCAATGTCCAGGTGTTTGGCATGGGTACCGTCTCAAGTGCAAACAAAACATGTCCAACTCAATGTTCGCAGAGTGGAATCCCGAGTGGCACTCGTATTACACTCTATGCCACTCCATCGTCAGGTTCAACCTTTGCTGGTTGGTCAGGTGGAGGATGTTCAGGCACCGCACTCTCTTGTACCGTCACTATTACTTCCAACACCACCGTAACGGCAACCTTTATGATTCCTTCTACCTCATTACAATTTACTCCGCCTAACTTTGCTTCAGTTATCTCGGCATTCATTCAAAGACTGTTCAAATAATAGTGCGGATAGGGAGAATCGCCAACTACATCGGCAGGTGACTTTTTGGTTTGCTCAAAACAAAGTTTCTCGCAAACATAGAAAGTCCTTTTGTTTCCTGACATAGATGCATAAAGGCATCTACTCCCCACAGGAAACAAACTCCCGCCCAATGCTTGACCACGAGTAAATTTTGCTTACGTATGCGAGATGCGAGAATCGAATCTTACAGATTCAGTACCCCGATTGGATTTTTTCTTCGCATACAGAAGTGCTTGAAAAAATACTCAATCGGGCTTCGATTCTCGCACAGAAGCACGTAAGTGCTTCCTATCTCTTGCTCATTTCATTCGCTGCGAGATGCGAGAATCGAACTCGCGCCTAATGCTTGGGAAGCACTCATTCTACCACTAAACTAATCTCGCAAAATATTGACGGGTAAAGAAGCACTGTTCCTTGCCCGTTCCAGTTTGTCACAGACAAGATGGTTCGGGTGCCACTTCACCCTCTACCAATCTTGGCATCGCCTCATGGTGTAAAATCAATAATATCAACGATTTTTAAATTCTGAAACTATCCAAATTCTTTATAGATGCTTTAACATCACGATAACACAATGCCAAAATTGGTGTTAGGGTAAACTATATCCGCAAATTTTAAAAGAAACACCATTCTAACCTAAAAACTCTTAGAGCCCAAAGAAGTCCAGAATACGACCCCAGAAACCCAGTTTTGAATTCCCTGATGTGTTTGTGCTACCTTCAGCAGGTTCCACTATGATAACCATTTTCTCCCCTTCTTTGACAATCGGAAATTTATTCCTTAATTCCGCTTCAAGGCCGGGCTCAGAGCTTAGTTTATCTATTTCACGCTGTAAAAAATCGCTCCGAACACTAAGATCTGCAACGTTCCGCTCGGCATTGACAAGCTCCCGGCGGCTATTTTGCTCACTGCGATACACATTCATTACCGCCCGAGCCAGAAAAAACAAGACGAGTGCCAAGAGAACAATCGTGACTGGCGCATAGAGCACTTGTTTTACACTGCGTCGGCGTCTGAATTCTTTCATCCCGTTAGAAATTATTATTTTTGCTAAAATGATTCATCAATACTATTTTCTTGGTATCTTCACCATACTGTGTAAAAGCACTTCGCTGAATTTCTAACGGGACAAGTCCCCCGAGGCTGATTCCCGCAACTGTTAACAGGATTCATTGTAGTATGATAGTATAGCAGAACAAATTCACATGTTTACAAACCGAAAACATCAAAAACGGATACGGATCGTGTGGGGTGTTGTGTGTATGCTGATCATCATCAGCATGGTTTTCCTGTACCTACCGAGCTTCTTGTAAAAATACCTTACATATCTGACGCGTCAGACAGAACTTCCCCATACAACATTCTGTTCTAGAACACTATTCTTTCTGAACCATTTTCAGAAATACGTCGTGGGAAATATTCACCCTGCCACGCTCAGCCATCTTCTTTTTCCCTTTTTTCTGCTTCTCCCGAAGCTTCATTTTACGCGTAATGTCTCCCCCATACATATGTTGGGTTACATCCTTTTTCATCGCGGAGAGTGTGCGTGAGGAGATGATGCGTCCGAGCGCGAACCCTTGAATCTTCGTAGTAAACATCTGCCGAGGAAGAATGGAGCGAAGTTTCTCTACTGCCGCTTCAGCTTCATGTTCAACACGTCGGCGAGAGACCACGCGTGCGAATGCCGGCACTGACTCTTCAGCTACAAATAATTCAAGCTTTACCACTTCGGCGGGCGCCGTACCCAAGAGCGTATACGAGAGCGAAGCAAAACCCGATGTAGCGCTTTTTATCTCGTCAAAAAAGTTTCGCATGAGCTCGCGCAGAGGCATGGTGAGTCCTATTGACGTCCTATTATCACTCCACGTTTCTGTGGTAGTAACATTTGCCTCATGATCATACAGAAGTGGCATGACAGAGCTTACATAGTCCGATGGAGCGATTATTTTCACCTCTGTAATAGGTTCATATATTTTCGCAATCAAACCATGGTCGGGAAACTGCATGGGTGAATAGGCGGTGACTTTCTTTCCGTTTCTTAATTCAATTTCATAAATAACGCTGGGGCTGGTAACCACAAGCTCTAAATCAAATTCTCGACGCAGACGTTCGGTAACTATTTCAAGGTGAAGCATTCCTAAAAAACCACAACGAAAACCTCGTCCGAGTGATCCCGAACTTTCCTCTTCAAAACTTAACGAAGAATCCGACAATTTTAGACGGGAAAGTGCCTGCCGTAAGGAATTAAAGTCATCTTGGGTACTTGGGTATAGAGACGCCCACACGACAGGCCTAGGCTGCGAATAACCCTCCAGAGGGGCGAGCGGGTGTTTTACAGAAATGACCGTGTCTCCCACTGAGGCAATACCTGGGGTTTTAATGCCGGTAACCAGATATCCGATTTCTCCGGCAGAGATTTGATCAGCTTTTGTTTCGCTTGGAGAAAAGATTCCTACTTCTATAGGCGAAAACTTTTGCTGTGCCGCACAAAACTGCAAAGCATCTTTCGCAGACACGCTTCCGTCAAACACACGCATATACACGATGACTCCGGTATGATTGGAATAGTGGAAATCAAAAATCAAACCACGAAATGTCCCCTCTGTTACCTCGCTTGAAACAGGCGCAGGCACACGCTCAATGATTGTCTTTAAGAGTTCGTCTACTCCCGTGCCTGTTTTACCAGACACCTCAAGAATATCGCTTTCGGAACATCCAAGGGTATTTGCCATTTCCTTCTTAACCTCTGCAATGCGCGCCAAAGGCGAATCAATCTTGCTAACCACGGGTACCACCACAAGATTTGCCTCACGTGCCATAGCGAGTGTGGTGAGCGTCTGTGCTTGCACTCCTTGGGTAGAATCAACCAACAAAATCACTCCCTCAACCGCTTTAAGCGCTCGGGATACTTCATAAGAGAAATCGATGTGGCCCGGAGTGTCAATGAGATTAAGTATGTAATCTTGATCGTTAACCCTGTATTTCATACGTACAGGCTTCATTTTTATGGTAATACCACGCTCACGCTCAAGCTCCATTGAATCCAGGTATTGCTCGCGCATAGCTCTTTTTTCAATCGTTGCAGTCAATTCAAGCATTCTATCGGCAAGCGTGGACTTGCCGTGGTCTATGTGCGCAACTATGGAAAAATTTCGTATATGCTTCAAATCTGACATTGCGTGGTAATAGTACAAAATGTCAGAACAAAATACAAAAACCGTCCTCCACTGGAGGACGGGCGCTTACAGGGCCATGAGTTCTGCATCCTTTCTCTTTGACATGGGCTCAAAAAGCTGGAAAAGATAGTAGTTCTTTCCAACTTGTTTATACGCCATAGCCGCGGACAAGCCGAGACTGTTGAAGAGCGCGTCTACATTGTCCGCGACATCAACAAAGGCGGCATTGGGGTCGGGTGAGGCTATCATAACGCCCCACGTGTGATCGTTGATCCGAAACGTAGCGCCGAACAGTGTCGGCCAGCGAGCCCGCAGGGGGTTGAGCACTTCGCCTGTGGGCAGTTGAGCAATGTGGTCTTGTAAGGTTGACATAAATAAGAACTTTCTCTGATGTCATGCTAGCGCATTCCAATATTGAGGTCAACCACCGCCAACACATTTCTCAGTTCAATATCTTCTTACGGCAAAACATCTGTTTCCGAAACAATGACTTTTGTGTTCCAAATTTTTGCGTGAAGTGTTCCCCACACTTCTTTCAATTCCTGACTTTCCAACGCTCGCAAAACAATGACTCCCGCAATAATTCCTAGTATCCCGGCAAAAAAGCCTTGCGCAAAAATGCCAAGCACTGTATTAAGATCAAAGATTGAGCTTAACCACTGCAAACTCAGATAGGCCACCACGGCCATGATCATAGCCCCGGCAAAATTCTGAAAGAAGACTCTCAAAAGCCGACGGGTGAAACCGGGGGCTTCTCTGTGGAACACGTACCAAAAAAGCGCTAGATTCAAGAGCATAGAAATAGAATACCCTAGCGGAAGCATAATAACCTCGGTGCCCGGAATTCCCTCTACGCGCAAGAGACTTTCTACAAAAAAGCGGAATACCGGCCAGGAAAGGAAGAGTTTCCAGAGCCCGTAACTTGAGGCGATAGCCACCATACCGGAGAACACATTGACCAGAAGAGGGGTCTTCGTGCGACCACTGGCATAGTAGGCCCGAATAAACAAGAGTACGAGGCTTTGGGCTACCACCGACACCGAGAACACCGCAAGCGCGGCGGCGACCAGACGCGTGTTAGACCAACTGAAGTTTCCTGAACCAAGAATCGTTCTTACAATCTGTGCCCTGAGCACCACAAACAAAGCGCTGATAGGCACGGACCAGAAAACAATGTGGCGTGCGGCCGTAAGCATTGCTTCAACAAACTGTGCGCGCTCGCCCGTGGAAAAGAAACGACTGATGGTCGGGAACAGCGCGATTGAATAGCTCACTCCCACAATCGCAAGTGGCACGGACTGCATATTCCACGAGAAGTTAAATACCGCGATAGAACCAATAGACATAAGAGAGCCAAACCCAAGAAGAACAACGGTCGCAATCGTACTGCTTGAAAGCGCGACTGTCCTTCCAGCGGAGAGTAACACGATCTCCTTGATACTTGAAAAATCAAATTTCCATTGCAATCGTGGCATAAGACCATGCGAATAAACAAATGGCAGTTGTATGAGTAGATGCATAAGTGCACCCAACACAACCCCCCAGGCAAGACCGGCGATACCTATCATGGGATAAAAAATCACAATCCCTACAATAATGCCGAAGTTATACAACAGCGGGCTGATTGCATAGATGATAAAACGCTTGCATGCTTGAGTGATTGAAGCAAAAAGATTTGAAAGTCCCAAAAGAATCGGGGACAGTAAGGCAATACGGGTCAGGAGTACCAGTTGATCGTAACTTTCCTGCGCCGAAATTCCCGGGAAAAGCCAGTGCACTAACCAGGGTGTCAGGACATACGCAATGATGCTCACCCCGACCATAAGCAGAGAGAAAAAAGAAAAAAGCGAGCCGATGAAATTTCGCAAAACATCCGTGTCCCCTTTCAAGCGTTCCACCACAAACGGCACGAGTACTGAAATTGAAACGAAAGAAGCAACCGACACAAAAATAAAATCGGGGATTTTGAAAGATGTATAGTACACGTCCAACACCTGACCTGCCCCAAAGTAATACGCGAACAAACGATCACGGAAAAGACCCAGCAGCTGCGAAAGCACCGCAAAGAAACCTATCAGGTACGCAGCGTGATGGATATTACCAACCTCCTTTGAAAGCATACCGAGTATTCTTTTCACCATATGCCGTTAGACGGAAGGCTCGCCGTTCTATATATGATTATTATGGCTGTTCAACAGTCTTTTCTTCTACGGGAAGAGTACTGCGTTTGTCAGGTCGATCTGAAGCGCTGATAGTGGCAAACGGATCCAGACCTGCTTGAATGTTTTTAATAATAGTCGGCACGTCCGTATTGTCTGGGTTGAGGACCATAATATCGTTGAATTGCGTAAGGGCATCCTTTGTCTTACCAAGCTGGTTATAACTTAACCCGAGGAAATATTTCGCATTAGAGTATGTGGGGGCCAAGAATACCGCCCTGTTCAGAGCATCCACGGCACCACGATAATCCTTATTGTTGTATTTCAAGAGTCCAAGCTGAAAGAACACGGTCGGGTCATTCGGGGCAAGCACGGCCACCGATTCCACAGAGGCAATAGCATCGCGCAGTTTCCCTTCATCCACTTGAATTTGCGAGAGAAGGAAGATGGCTTCGGTATAATTGCTTTTCTGCGCAAGTGCCGCGTCAATCTCCAAGCGCGCCTTTATCCTATCACTGTGCGCACGCTCAAGCCGAGCCGCCATAAGGTGCATCTCGGGACTTTGGGTATTGAGTGAGCGCGCCCGGTCGTATGCTGATTTTGCGCCTTCATAGGCGCCCTGAACGGCAAGCGGGGGAGGTACTACTGCTTCATAAATACGCCCTAGCGAAACCCAGTTCTGGTAGTTCGTAGCGTCCAAATCAATCGCACTGCGGGCATAGGTAAGAGCATCACCCATGAGCGATTGGAGCTGCGTTTGGAACTGCCGAACCTGATCAGGCGAGGGATTTTGTGGCATGTTAGTAAGTAATATCCCGAGCTTATTCAAACTGATCTCAGCTAAGAAACGCTCATAGAGATCGTTGTCCGAAATAGAGACCGCACGCAGTGTATATCCTTCGGCCTTAGAGACGTTACCTTCCGTATTAAGTGCAAGGATGGCTTTTTGGAAGTATGCTGATGCGACAAATTTCTGTCCAAACATATACGAAAGCGCGACTACTCCTATCAAAAGTGCCGCCAAAACGAGCACTGATACAAAACTCGCCCGCGAATCATCAATGAACGAAATGGTCTTTGACTTGAGAAGCCGTTCGTTATACAGCGATGCAATAAAAACTCCCGTAAAAAGAAAGGTGAGGGTGAGGATAACCGCGCTGGGTATATAGAACGCAAAAAATGTCCAGAGAAACAACGAGGCAAAGAAGGACGAAACTGAAAGATATCGATGGAGTTTATCAGTTACGGGCATCAGTAAATATTTGAGGCCGATGAAAAGTATTGAGAGGATAAATACGACCCACACGATAAATCCGAGTATCCCGTCAGCCACCAGCTGGGTGGACAAAAAACCTACGCCAAACGAGAAATCAGTATTCCAAAAAATACTTTGATTGATACCCTCGGGTTTATGCAGGAGCCATTGATTGACGAAACGGTTTGGACCAGCACCCAAGATTGAGTACTGTTTCAAGGTTGCTTTGGCAACGGTATAGGTTGAAGACCAATTTGGCCGCACCTCTAGATTGGAAATTTTAAACTGCCCCGCAACCCACGTCCCGATAGGTCGGCTAGAGCTGTAGTAATCAATAAGAAAGACCGTAGAAAGCATAATCATACACACCGCAATAGCACTCCCCCTCCGAACGCGCCTTGCAGGCTGAAGGAGTGCACCGCTCGCATCAGTGCTTTGTACAGAGGCCGAGGTGAAATCTTTCTTAAACGCATACATATAGACAAAATACAGAAGGCTGAAGAATGCAAGCGCATACCAGAGAGTCGGAAAATTGATGATCGCCAGAGAAATCACTGAAAGAACAAAGAGTACCCAAAGCACGATTTTGAACAGCCAATTGAACTGCAACAGTTCAATAGACATAAAAGAAAGGAGGGTTACCAAGCCGAAGAAAATACCGAGGTCATTCCACTTGCCAATAAGGTTTGCGGTGATATCAGTAAAAATGCCATATTGTAAAAACTGTGCCCCGAAGACAAACCGAAGGGTATGGAACAAAACAATGAGAACAGTGGAGGCAAAAAGCGCGAGGTAGAGATAGAACACCCGCTCCTTCGGTCTAAAAAGCGCGGAAAATAAAAACATTACTAAAAAAAGCACGACCGTATTTGCCCACGTCCCGATCTCAAAGCCCTGCCCGATAAAGGAAACCCACACGGAAGGAGAAAACAAGGATGAAATCAGCATAACCAAGAGCACCATCGCCGAGGTAAGAAATACAAGATTGTTCGGTAACAAGTACCTTCCATCTTTCAAACGAGCAATGAGCCATAGGGCAAAAGAAACGAGGGCCGCCAAGGATATAAAAACAACTTTACTAAACTGAAATTGGAACGCAGCCGAAGGGATAAAAAAGATGGGTAGGAGAAAGGCAGTAGCGATTAAAATATAGTAGGAGATATTTTCTAGCAACGATACTTTGTCTACTGACTCTTCAATCCTAACTTTGAGCTTTTCCATAGGTATATAATTATATAATTGAATGCTAGATGAAAGTATATACCACGCACAGAGCGTTTTCAACAGAATTTCACACAGTACCAGCATATTGCACGCTAGAAAAATGTATCGTATAATGCATCCGCACTGCGCCAGGTAGTCGCCCCCACACCAACTTTGGCATTGTGTTTTTGTTGCCCACTATACGTCAGTCAACAAAATTAGACTGTAGCGATATGTGTTGTACCGTAACAAGAATCATGAAAACACGACGCAACGATGCCAAAGTTGGTGTCGGGGGAGGAAAGTCCGAACTGCTACGCCCCGCGTAAGTGGGAGTTAAGAAGGTAGCGGGTAACGCCCGTCCAGAGCAATCTGTGAGGTGCGAACAGCAACGCCCGATTCCGAAAGGATAGGGAACCCGCCCTTTCTGCCCATAAACTGAAACAAGCACATTAAATCGTCAAAGTGATGTGCAGCACTGATAACATGTTGGTGGTTAGAAAGGGCGGGATGTCTCGGTGGTAACGCCGAGCTGAAACGGCAAAATCCTTACCCAGCTGCAAGGCCGAGCCCGGCGTGCTTCGCACGCAGTTTGTAAAGTGAAAAGTCAAGAGTTACCAAGTGAGGCAGTCCTTCGCCTGACACTTGCGACTTTATAAACTTGATGAACTTTATAACTTGCGCGCGGAGCGCGTTGGGAGTGCCGCTTGAGGTTGGCAGTAATGCTAATCCCAGATAAATGACTACCGTCCCCACACTAATTTTGACATTGTGTTTTGTTGCCCAACAATCGTCAGTCAGCGAAACCAGTCCTCGCGACAGGCGTTTGAAAATCGGCTAAATCTGGAAAACACGACGCAACGATGTCAAAATTAGTGTGGGGATACAGAATTCGGCTTATCGACGCAGGGCACAAAATCAAAAACTCGTCCTTTAAGAGGCGAGTTTTTGATTTTGTGCTTTGAGAACTCCTCCGTTCTCAACGCTCGTCTGAAAAGACTCGCTGCTCTCCGCCACGGGGAAAGTCCCTTTTCCCCGACCATCTTCCAATAATTCAAAGTTACTCACTGCTCTTGTTTTTCTTCTTTCTCCCCTAATTCACCCGTCTTGCCATGGGCATGACCATCCACTTCGTAGCTTGTGTTCTGTGCTTCAAAAAAGTTGACGAGTTCAAACACATCAGTCGCGGCACTCATCCACTTTGCGGGATTGGTAACATTGTAGTGTTTTGCAAGGCCAAGCTCTTCAAGACGCCGGTCGGTCACATACATCACATACTGATTCACATAGTCGGCATTGAGACCAAGTATGCCATTGGGAAATAAATCACGGTTGTAGTTAACTTCCAGATTCACCCCCTCAATGACGATATTTCGTATCTCGTTTGCAAACTCTTCGGTGAGCAAATCTGAATTTTCTTCAAGGATATTGTGAATCAAGTTGATGCCAAACTTTAAATGAAGACTCTCGTCGCGCAGAACCCAGTTAATCATAGAGCCGAAGTTGCGTAGTTGATTTCGTTGGCGGAAAGAAAGCGCCACCATGAAGCCCGAGTAAAACCAAATTCCCTCCATCACAATGTTAGTGGCCACAAGGTTTCTGATAAAATCTTTTTTCCCTTCGGTTGTAGAAATATCAAGCGTCTCATCAGTCATGCGTTTCATATATTTATTGATGTAGTCTTCTTTGGCAGTCATAGAAGGCACCTGAAGATGTAAATCAAAAATCTTCTCTCGGTCAAACGGAAAGGTTTCAAGGACGTATTCAAACGCAACACAGTGGTTCGCCTCTTCCCACATCTGCTTAGCCAAGTACAGATGGCATTCCGGAGATTTCAGATATGGATAAATACCGAGCGCGATGGAACGATTAACGATAAGCTCTGCGGGGTTGAAAAACGCCATCAAAAATTTTACTGCGTGTCGCTCGTCTTCCGTCATTTTTGACCAGTCGTCTAAATCTTCTTTAAGCGCGATCTCATGCGGAAACCACGTATTGCGAACGGCTTGATTATATAAATCATACGCCCACTTGTAGCGAAGCGGGTGCAAGCTCATATCCTCCGGCGATGCTTTTCCAATCAACATATATTTATATTATTACTCAATTATCTTTAAAAACTAGGGGGCTCTCACGTACTCGACTCCATCCCACAAAAGGATCTTGCTATCGGAATCATACGTTGCCGTTGCATTGGAATTTTTTATATGCAAAACATTCTGTGCGCACGTATATGTTCCGCTAATAAGAACATCACCCCCGGTCTGCCCTGAAAAAGCGTTCCCTTGAAAATCAAGGTATCCCTTACCCATCACAGCGCCATTCGGCCCCATGCCGACTATAATATTGTTTACGGAACGAAAGTGTGAGGTTGCAATCAAAGCACAATCATCAGCTGCAGTGGTAGTCGTTGATGCCTGCTGGTTTGATTCTTGTTGTTGTGTCTGTTGCTGATTTTGCTGTGGAACTGTCTTTGTTTTTGTTGAAAGAAAATAAATAGACGCTCCGCCACTAATGATGATAGCGATAATGAGAGCAATGATGATGGGAGCAATGCCGCGCTGTGTGTTTTTCACAATAAAAAAGTTAGTGGGTAGGAATAAGAGTAACAAAAAAGGATTCAGAGAACAAGGTTCGACCTTTTCCCCGATTCAAGGTCGTACCTCGATTTCTTTTAATTTTGAGATGAGTTCAAGGCGCTCTCGAGGAGCGAACCGAGCCATATTCCTATATGGTGAGGGAGCACCGGAGAGAGCAACACAGAAATCGCTCAAAATTAAAAGAAACTACTCGCAGCCAATACAGATATTCTCCGTCCCTGGATCTACCGGCCCCTCCTCGTGATTATGTGGCAACTTCTTGCCGAAATTCTTCATCAACACCTCCACCTCCTCGGGGGTAAGCTTAGGACGCGATTGGGCCGATACCTCTGCTGTGTGCGGAACTTTAACCGACTCCGCTACGGACACAGCGGTTGCCACAGGAACGGAAGTGCTGACGATTTCTTCAATCTTTATCGCTTTGACTGTCTGAGCAATCATAGTTGCAGGGACCGTAGGTGTCACCGGTGGCAATACCGAATCCCCTTCTATACTTAATGATTTCTGTAGAGGAACCGAAAAACCTGGCTTTTTCTCTATATTCCCGCCAGAAACTGCGGCAAAACCGATTTTGCCGATTTTCTGAGCCTTATTGACATGCACCGTACTCTGCTCCGCGGTGTGCCGAGGCTTCATGTGCAAGTAGTAAGTACTCTTAACCCCTTTTTCCCACGCGGTCGTGTAAACTTTCATGGTTTCATCAATATCGCGCGTCTCAAGATACATATTGCGCGAAAGCGCTTGGTCAACCCACTTCTGCGCACGAGCAGCAACTTCAACAAATGCGTATGGAGAAATCGTGAACGAGGTCTTGTAAATATTTTTTACGTATTCGGGAATCCCTTCAATACCAGAGATGTCTCCCTGATTCTCAATAATAGACGCTTTTACTTTATCCCATAGTCCCATGTTTTTTAAATCTTTCACCAAGTTGTGGTTGATATCAATGTATTTACCGGAAATCTTGTTGCGGGAGAAAATTTGCGCGAAGCGAGGATCAATACCCGGCGTGGTGCCCGCAACGAGACCAATGTTTGCATTTGGTGCCACTGCCATGAGTGTTGCGTTGCGGATTCCTTGTTTTACTTTCGCGCGCAAGAGATCCCAGTTCAGGCCTTTGTGTTTGCTCTCACGAGACACCGTGACGGGACGACCCCGGTCTTCTTCAAGTATCTTAATCGTATCAATCGGCACCATTCCTTTTGACCAGCGGGAACCTTTGAAATTTGGATAAGAACCACGCGTCTTTGCAAGGTTGGCGCTTTCATCAATCGCCATATGACTGATGAATTCAAAAATTCTGTCCGCAAAATCCCACGCGCGCTCGCTATCATACGCCATGCCAAACTGTTCTATCGTATCTGAAAATCCCATTACCCCAAGACCGATCGCGCGATTTGCTTTATCTGAATTTTGCGCTTCCGGAATGGAAAGTCTGTTGATATCAATAAGGTTGTCCAGCTGACGGACGGCGAGACGAACGGACTCTTCAAGTTTACCCCACTGCATTTCTTTGTTGTAAATGTGCATCGGGAGATTAATTGAAGCAAGATTGCACACCGCGACATTGTCTTTATCCTGCGGAAGGCAGATTTCGGTGCACAGATTGGACATGTGGATAGTCCCGGTATTGTTATTCAGGGCGCGTAGATTAATAGAATCTTTCCAAACCATCCATGGATGCGAGGTAGTTTGCAAACAGACGAGGATTTGTCGCAACTGCTCGCTCGCAGAAACTTTTTTAAAGGTTCTAAGATCCCCCCGTTCTGCTTTCGCAACGTATTTCTGGTAACTTTCAGAAAACGCCTGCCCGTAGAGCTCATTTAGTTCCGATGTCTCTGCCGGATCAAACATATACCAATCCTGACCGGAGAGCGCACGCTTCATAAACTCATCTGAGAGATACGCGGCAGTGTTTGCAGTACGCATGCGCATATAATCATCTCCGTTGTTCTGCTTCCAATCAAGAAATTCTGGAAAATCAAGGTGCCAATTCTCCATGTAAAAGCACAAGGCTCCTTTTTTCTTGCCTCCGCGCTGTATCGCGCGAATCGCTGTATCAATTATTTTTGCAAAAGGAGTTGGCCCGGTGGACACACCGCCAAAATTAGATTTCAGAGGTGACCCGCCCGCCCGCAATTTAGTTACCGACACACCCAAACCTCCAGAGTTTTTTGAGAGCAACATTACATCTGAAACTGATTTTGAAATATGTTCTATCGTATCGTGAATCTCAAGAAGAAAACAATTTGAGAGCGCAGAACGAATCGTTCCCGCTCCGAGGTTGGTTGAACCTCCCGCAATGTATTCGTGCCGAGACATTTTCTCGTAGAACCTAATTGCCCACGCAGTCGGATCGGTTTCATTGTACGAAAGTCCCATCGCCACACGCATGAAAAAATATTGTGGAGTCTCTACGGGATATTGGTATGCATCTTTAATTGCATATCGATTCATGAGTCCATCCACACCCGAATACTGAAACAGATCATCTCGCTCTATCACCAGTGTATCTGCGAGACGTTTCAAATCAAACTTGTCTACCATGTTCGGATGTAACCGATTGCTGGCTACCCCCTCTGTAATATAGCCGATAAATCCTTCTTTGTGCTTTATTTTCAAATCTTCAGGGTTATCCAGATCATATTCGCCCAGTATTCTTCTATAGACAGTCTTTAAAAAAAGCCTCGTGGCTACTTTATCGTATTCAATATCATCTTTTATGTTTTGGACTGTCGCATGTATCGTCGCCCTGTCCATTTCTTCCGTTGTGATGCCGTCATAAAGCGTCAGGCGAGTGTCAGTTGCAATTTGAGTAACCATTGCGACAGGATCGGCAAGCCCTTTACAGGCACGTTCAATAGAACGATTAATTTTGTCAGCATTGAATGGAGCCTTGGTGCCGTCTCTCTTCGTGATAAAAATACTCATAGCTCTTGTTTCCCTTCTTCGTTAGAACTTATCTCTAGAAATTAATTTATTCTACAATTTTACCTCACCACGACAGGAATGATAGTGGGAAAAACCTGCGCGAGACATGAAAAACACGAAATAAAAGCACTGTAAAGGGGGGCATTTAAAAGAACGCCTACCGAAAGAAGAATTGGGCACCGGAAAAATATTTTTCACGCTTACGACAAGAATTTTAACGCACCAAAAGGGTGTTTCCCGTCTCTATCTGCGAGTTTTCCACAAATCCAGCCGGCACTTCCAACACAAACAACGCATCGGACGACGGGTAAAACACTCTGGGATACGTATCGGGAGAAATTTTTTCCGCAATAGTAACAATGCTCATATTTTCATCAATCCACATGATATCAATCGGAAATCTCATATCCTTCATCCAAATCCCCCACCGACTGTTTGACCCAAATTCAAACCACATACCCGTTTCAGGCAACAGACCTTCACGCCCACCAAGCCCAATCGCCATTTCTAATTCACTGTTAATGACTTCGGCCGTAATAGTAACGCCTTTTATGGATATGGTGGTTGTAGAAAGAGGTATTAACGGACGGTCATACACTACCGGATCCACCCCCGAAGATAAAAGGGAGGGAAAAAGGTAAAAAAGCCCTAAAGTTAGGAGAGTGGCAACAAACACCGTAAGAGAAATCCATTTGAAACGCTGCGTCATAAAAATACCTTATGTTTTTTTACTTTAAGATTTAGAGATCACTTCCCGAGTATGACAAATTGAAACTTTTGTTGATAAGAGGAAAATCAGGAACCACATTGCCAAAGCCGGCAGAACCAAGAACCGCCCAGTTGATAAACGAAGGATCCCGAGGCGCAACTCTGCTGATGTTTCCACTCGAGTCGGTTGCCAAAAAATACACGATAGCTCCTCTCCACCCCTCAACAATACTTATCGCCAATGCATTTTTTGCAAACGAGAGACCTTCGGTGTGTACGGCGAGTGGGCCATCAGGTAATTGCGTAAGCGCCTTTTTAATAATTTCTATTGATTGATACACTTCCTGAACACGAACACGAAATCGTGCATACACATCCCCCTCTTTGTGAGATGCAATCTCGCCCATAGCAAGCTCATGATAGGCCGCATAGGGATACTCAACGCGCGCATCATGTATTATCCCAAGGGCTTTCGCGGCAACCCCCACCACACCGCGATCTTTGGCAATTTCATATGAAAGCACGCCAGTCCCCTTCAGACGATTAAGAAGAGACGAACTGTCTTCTGCAATCTCAATGACTTCGGAAAAATCTTTTAAGAGTATCGCGAGGTCGGCAGACAATCTGTCTTTTTCTTTGCCGTCTATATCTTTCATGACACCGCCAATCATATTAACCCGCCGCAAAAATCTGCTCGCCGTAAGCCTCTGGTGTATCTGCATACTTTTCTCACGCAGACGAGCGCCATGCGCACCCCCGAAATTAAAACCTGTATCTAACATAATAGCTCCGATATCGCCAAGATGATTCGCCACGCGTTCCAACTCCGCGTATATGACACGTAGATACCGCGCCCTCCGTGGGGCCACAATCCCCGCCAGCTCTTCCGCCGCTTGGCAAAAAGCAAGTGAATGGCTAAAAGAGCTATCACCTGAAATTTTTTCTGAGAGCCAAACTTTTTCATCCACTGGCAATCGCTCAAACAATTTTTCACTACCTTTGTGAGTAAATCCGAGCCGTGGCTCTAACAGGATAATCTCTTCTCCGGCAACACTGAATCGAAAATGACCCGGCTCGATGATACCTGCATGAATCGGGCCAACCGGAATCTCATAAATACCTTCACCGCCAACATGTTGGAATTCGTACACGCCATGAGCCTCCGGCGGTCTCGTTTTCCAATCAAAATCTTTCCGTAACGGAAAAACATCTGCAGGCCAATTCTCATGAAGCACAATCGGCCTTGCATCAGGATGACCAACTGCAGTCAGACCAAAAAATGTTTGTATCTTTCTTTCATAATGCCGAGCTTCAAGAATAGAGGAGGTTAACGAAGGAAACTCAAAGGTATTTTTAATTTGAATGTACGGAACGATACATATATTTTCTTCAGGCGCGCCGAAGACATACCAGACCTTGAAACATCCGTTTTCTTTTCTCTCGTCTGTGGCCGTTATCAACATCAGGGAAAGTTTTTTTTCATGATATAACTCATCCGAAATCTCCCGAAGCGCTGAGACGGAAACTTCAAAGACAGCGGCTGTGCCCTGTATGCGCGCCGATGTGTGTTTGGGAACGTATTTTTCTATATCTGATAATCTCATGATGAATAGATTGCCACTGCGTTGGTAATAAGCGTGTAGAGAAAAGGCGGAATATGCACACTCAAGTATAAGGCGATGATGAGTAACGCCAAAGGGGGAAAAACAAGCCAACGGTTCGTCTCTCCAGGTTTTATGTCTGTAGGTTTTTCACCAAAAATCATCGCCGCTCCATGCCGTAAGAAACCAATGAAGAGGACAATAAATGATGCTAAAGCAAGCAAGACTGCGTATGGATGCATTGCTATCCCCGCGGACAGAATATATAGTTTTGTCAAAAATAACCCAAATGGTGGAATCCCTGTTATCGCAAGAAAGCCCATTAAAAAGAGTGCGGCGGTAAACGGAACCGCACCGATCGCTCCCCTGATATTGGATATTTTAGTTGAACTGTATTTTAAAAACAGGCTGCCTGCCGAGAAGAAGAGGGATGATTTGATAAGCGCATGATAAATCATATGGAGAAGCGCGGCAAATGCACCTAATCCCCCGATACCGAAACCAAGCGTTATGATGCCGATATTCTCAATGCTTGAGTAGGCGAGAAGCCGTTTATAATTTTTTTGCGTAAAGATGATAAGCGCCGCTGCGACGATGGAAGCCATGCCAAATAAGATAAGCAGGCGCGCCGAAAATCCGTTTCCAACGAATACGTCGGTAACTAATTTAAATCTTAATACCGCGACGAGGGCGACATTCAACAAAACGCCGGAAAGTAACGCGCTCACCGGCACGGGCGCTTTACTGTGAGCATCGGGCAACCATGTATGCATGGGGAAAAGCCCGACCTTTGTCCCATACCCAATCAATACAAAGATAAAAGCGATTTTCATCACCTGAATATCAAGATGCCCCGCATTCGCTATAAGTACTTCCCAACTTATGAAACCGTCTGCGCCAAAAGTTCGCACGGAAGTTAGATAGAGCAAAGTTCCGAAGAATGCCAAAAGCAAACCGACCGAATTTATAATTAAATATTTCCAGGCTGCCTCCATAGACGATGGTTTATTATAAAAACTAATGAGGAACGCGGTTGAAAGCGTCGTAGCTTCAATAGAAATCCACATCAATATCGGGCTGTTCACCATAATCGCGAAAAACACCACCGCGAGAAACAAATTTAGCAGTACAAAATATTGCTTAATTCTTCGAAAACCTACTATCATTTTCTTTGTTTCTTCACGAAGATAGAACACGGAAAAAAACGACGCCGCAAGACCGACCGTGGCAATGATAAGCATCACGATTGCTCCAAGCGCGTCAACGGAAAAGATTGGAAAAGGCGAATAGGCTCCTTGAGTGGAAACTTTTAACGCAACAAACAGAGAAATAATTAAGGCAACAGTGCTGGCGCTGACTGAAATAACTTCAATGACACCACGCTGTCTCACTAACGAGCAGACCAGGGCGGAAAAAAGCAAAACCCCGATGATTAAAAATAATTCCATGATGTTAATCTCTTAACTGTTTCATCTCAGTTATATCAAGCGTACCAAAGTGTTTATATATCATTGAAACAAAAACCGTGGCGATAACGAACCAAACCGCAATATCAAACATAATCCCCACCTGAAGAGCCGTTGACTGTTCAAGGCCAGAAAAGATAGCGAAGGTCACAATACTATTCTCAAGCGAGAGCACCCCGACTATTTGTGACAAAGCCCCCTTGCGGTTAATGACTAAGAAAAGCGACACCAACATTCCCGCGATAGCGAGCAGTACAAGTTCTGAATGAGCGGGAACTAAAGATGCCAGGGGCAAAAATACCCGGCTGTGAACCACCGCGATAAGTACACTGATGACGATAAGCGACAGCGGAAGGTTAAGGTATGCGCTAGATGAAAATTTTACCTCATGTTTTTTCACCAATCCGATAAAAAATTTCGGTGCGATAATGACTTTGAAGGTCACCAAAAGAATAATGATAAAAAGCAACGTGAGCGACCTGGTATCAAAAAAAGATCCGAGCAAAATAAGCGCAATGGCAAGCGACTGAATGCCATACCCGATCGCAATTCCAAAATTCTTCCGTGCCAAATGAAAGTAAATCGTCGTTAAGAAAAAAGTTGCTGGTAATAATTGATTAAAAAATATGTCCATATTCAGATAATTAAACCAATGGCCACGACATTGAGTATAAAAGAAACGATGAGAAGATCGGGTAATCTAAAAAATCTGAGTTTGGCGATCGTTGACTCAATAGTTGCAATCACCAAACAAAATAATGATACTTTGACAGCAAACACCACTATCCCAAACGTCACAGCACCAAGAGACAGGTTCTGTGCAATCCCCCATGGGAAGAAAAGATTTATGGCAAGTGATATAAAAATCAATAGCTTGTTTGCCGATGCCCATTCCATAAGCGCTAATCGTTTACCCGAGTATTCCAATATCATCGCTTCATGAATCATCGTCAACTCCAAATGCGTGGCGGGATTATCAAAAGGAAAGCGAGAAGTCTCCGCAAGTAAGACAATGAAAAAACCCAAGAAGGCCAACATAATAGGAAGCGCCGAGAGAAGATTAGGAGCTGCAATAAAAGCAGAAATTGAAAACAAATTCGTGGAACCGCTTATCAAAGCGAGCGTGAGCAACGAAAAAATAAACCCCCCCTCTGCCAGCGCCGAAATAGTCATTTCTCTGCTAGACCCGAATCCTCCAAACGAGCTTCCGGTATCTATTCCGGCAAGCGCCAAAAAGAATGTTCCGATAGCGAGCATGTACACGATAGCCAGAATGTCACTGGTGTACTCATTTTTCAGAAACGAAGCGACCAGAGGAATGCTCGCGCCGACAACAAGCGTTACGGCAAACATAATATACGGAGCATACCGAAAGATCCAAGATGCATCGGCACTGATAATCTCGTCTTTGTGCATCAGCTTCCACACATCGTTATATGGCTGGAGAATGCTCGCCCCGCGACGATTTTGAAACCGTGCTTTACTCTTCCTGATCACACCGATAACAAGCGGAGAAAGCACCGGCACGAGAATAAGTTGGATTGTCCAGATAATAAATGACATAGATTATCGTACTGCCAAAAACAACACCACTAAGAGAACTACGAACATATAGAGCATATAGGCATTGATAATCCCGTTTTGCAATCTTTTTACATATCGTGAAAGTCTGACAACAAAACCATTGATTGGTTCATACAGATAGAGCCGATACATATCGCTGACGCCCAACGTGACTGTTCTTGTCTTCGGTAGATATCGGCTTACCGCATCATGATACTCAACCGCGTGTTGCATACTTGGTTTCAAAACACTCTTGAATATTGAGATGATAGATCTGGAAAAGCCGGTAGCGGTGATCTCCATTCGCGGTGTTAAATCGGTGCCGCAATCCCAGGTAATGCCAGTGTGTATCTCTTGTTTTTTATACACAAAAAATCTGACAACTCCCCACGTCACGACAAGGACAACGAGAAGCAGCGCAAACAGCACCGGCGCAGAAACAGAAGAAAAATTGCCTACAACAAGCCGTCCGGCTTCGGAACTTAAAAACAGCGCGGGGACGTCGTGGAATATGCTTACGTCTCTCCCGACATAGCCCAAGACTGCCGAAATGTGTCCCGAATATATCCCCAACAACAGCGACAACACAGCTAACGCACCCATACCAAAACGCATTGAGAACGGAGCCTCTTTCGCATGTGCTACTTCACTGCTCCGTGGTCGCGCGAGAAAAGTCGCACTGAATACTTTGACGAAACACGCCAGCGCAAGTCCCCCGGTAAATGCAAGCACCGCGGCTGCTCCGACAAATATCCACTTTGCATAAAAATCAAGTGAAGCTATCCCCTGGAAAAGTGTCTGGAAGGTCAACCACTCACTGAAAAATCCGTTAAAGGGCGGCAGAGCGGATATCGCCATTGACCCTACCAGAAAAAATAAAGCGGTCTGAGGCATATATTTGATAAGTCCACCATATTCTTCCATATTTCTTGTGTGCATCTGGTTAATGACCGAACCGGAACTCAAAAAGAGAAGCGATTTAAAAGTAGCATGATTAAGGGTATGAAAAAGCGCAGCGACAAGACCAAGAAGCGCCAGCGAATGAATACCAAGAGAGGTAAAAGTAAGCGCAGCACCCAATCCAAGTAAAATAATTCCGATGTTTTCAATACTGTGATAGGCCAATAATCGTTTGATATCGTGCTCCGTGAGCGCGTATAAAACACCTAACAGAGATGATATAGAACCAATGATTAACAGCGATAGCCCCCACCACTCTGGAATTGGCGAAAGTATATCAAGGAACAGTCTAATCATCATGTAAATTCCGGTCTTTATCATCACACCGGACATGAGCGCGGAGACATGCGAAGGCGCGGCTGGATGGGCACTGGGAAGCCACCCGTGAAAAGGAATGATACCTGCTTTGGTTCCAAAACCCACCACCGCAAGGACAAAAACAACATTCTTTATCCAATCCGGAATAGTACCCATCATTGTTTTTATGATTGTAAAATCAAAAGAACCCGTAAATTTGTAGAGCATAAGAAACGCAAGGACAATGCACGCCGTCCCGATATACGTCATAACCAAATAGAGCGACCCTGCCGAAATATTATTCGGGTCACGACGATCATACACGACAAGAAAATATGATGCCACGGACATACTCTCCCATGCAATGAGAAAAAAGAGAGCATTTGACGCAGAAACGACCACGAGCATGCCGAGGATAAAGATATTATAGAAAAACCCCAGCGCGCCAATACTGTATTTTCCATAAAAGTGTCTTACATATCCGAATCCATAAATAGAACAAAAAAGAGACACTAACGATATGACTAAAATAAAGAACGCGGAGAGTTTATCAATAGCAATAGAGACTGACAGAAGAGGAAAAACAGGCGTACCGATGCTAAAAAGTATCGTGTTCAGTGCGAATAAAGCACCAACCGAGAAAATGGTACCCCAAAGCGAACCGACAATCGCAAAAAAACTGCTCCGGACATTGGCAAGTTTATCGTCTTTTCTCAAACACAACGCTCCGATCGCTCCCACGGCGAAAAACAATATCAACTCAATAAAACCGGTCGGTGATGCAATGAGAACTAACATACTACTCTTGTACTGCTGGGCTATTTGCCGTGGTAACAGACTCACAGTCAATGATTTCCAATATGTCTAACAGACCCTGAAGGATCGCGAGCGGTGTAGGCGGGTCTCCATGAATTTGATAATTAACCGGTATAACGGTATGTACTCCATCAAGAATTGCGTACGAACCTTTATATATTCCGCCATCAATTGCGTCATTGCCAACGGCCACCACTATTTTGGGTTCGGGTGTCGCTGCATACGCCCGTCGCAGGGCTTCCGCCATATTACGGGTTACTGGACCGCTCACTAAAAGCATATCCGCGTGTTTGGGTGAAGCAACAAAGTGAATGCCAAATCGTTCCACATCATAAAATGCGTTTGAAAGTGCGACGAGTTCCTGCTCGACCGCATTGTCAGAGCCTGCATCCACCTGACGGATAGCAAGAGAACCTCGAAACAGACGCTTCACCTTTTGTTCTATTTTTTCACCAACGGCAAGCACCCCCATCTTTTCTGTACGAGAAGCGGAATGTATGGAAATCACATTTTGTGGCGTAAACAATATTTTTGAAAAAAATTTCAACATACCGTAAAAAAACGAATTATGGTTCAGTTTCTTAAACTAAAATTACAAAATATATCCCTATCCTGCCTGTAAGACTACAGGTCTGCGACTTCCTATTGTTTGATGTATCAACAGTATATATACCCTATGAGCGAGTATATTGCAATTATATACCTCCAAGGGAAAAGTGGCTTGGTGGTAAAAAATTTCCGACTATGATATGAGGAGAACCAGTTACTAACACACTCACTGCGAGACATCAGCCTACCCCTCCCCTTTAAAAATAAGCGAACAGGAATTGATGCAGTATCTTTTACCTCCTTTATCTGCTGGCCCATCGTCAAAAACATGCCCGAGGTGAGCACCACAGTGCTTGCAGAGAACTTCCACGCGACTCATCCCATACTCCTCCCGGTCTTCCTGAAGTTTTATATGTTCGCGATTGACCGCATCAGTAAAACTTGGCCAACCGGTTCCTGAATCAAATTTTGTATCGGAAGAAAAAAGCATCGTTCCACAATTTGAACAAATATACATGCCCTCGTTCTTGTTGTTTAGGTATTTGCCGGTAAACGCCTGTTCCGTCCCCTTCTCGCGAGTCACATGATAGACCTCCGACGGTAATTCTTTCTTCCATTCTGCGTTTGTCTTTTTCATTTCTGAATCCATATGTTTTTGATTATGCATTACGCCCAATTCCAGACTAATATCATTTTACCACTCTTGTATATATTCTCCAGCCTTTCGTTGCCGTTGTACCATTCGTACGAATGGTACAACATAAGACATTGTGGGAATGGTTAAAAAATATTAAGAAGAGTTGTATGATACATAATGAGTTGATATACTTTTTATGGAGATGCCCTAGGTAAGGCATCGTTCTAGTTTAGACCATAAACAAAAGGACCGCATGAAGTTCATTACTACTCGTATTTCATAGTCGGCCAAGAATAGGCCAGATCAGAACGTTCGCTGGGTAGCGAACGTTTTTATTTTGTCTGCACAAAAAAACCTAAGCTACGAGAGCTTAGGTCTTGAATTGTTACAGAGCTTTCGCTCCGATGTTTTTTCGATATTGCATACCCTTAAACGAAACAAGATGAACTGCCTCGTAGGCATGATCCAACGTCTCGCGTAGACTTGCGCCCAGAGCGGTGACAGAAAGTACACGCCCGCCGTCCGTGCAAAGCGTACCATCAATCAATTTCGTTCCCGCATGGAATACCACAACACCCGGAACCTTCTCGGCTTCTTTGATCCCCTGTATCGGGAATCCACATTTCCCTTTCTGCTCATACGGATACCACCCTGAAGCAAGTGTTATAGAGGCCGCAAAACCCCCACGCCACCCAAGCTTGCAAGTAGCAAGTGTGCCGTCCGTGCACGCCCACAAGAGTTCTACGAGGTCGCTTTTCAGCAAACGCATATACGCTTGTGTTTCGGGGTCACCGAATCGCGCGTTGAACTCCAGAACTTTTGGCCCTTCGTTCGTTATTTTAAGACCAGGAAAAAGACACCCGGAGAATCTTCTACCTGAAGAAGCAAGCATAGAAAGCGTAGGTAGAACAATTTGTCTATCCACCGCCGCCATGTCATGTGCCTTAAACCATGGCACGGGAGTAATCACTCCCATACCACCAGTCATAGGACTTCGTTCGTCTTCACCAATAGTCTTATGGTCTTGCGCAGGCGGAAACAATATGGATGACTTACCATCTGCGAGAGCATGGATGGAAATCTCCTGACCGGGAATACATTCTTCCACCAACACGTTATCACCCGCGTCTTGATGAACACGGCCGACCATAATTTTCCAAAGCGCCTCTTGCGCTTTTTCAAGCGTCTCACATCGGTATGCTCCTTTCCCGCTCGCAAGGCCGCTTGCCTTTATAAAAAGGGTTAGGCCAGGCGTATGCGTAAAACATTCCACAACATACACGACCGCTTCGTCATACCGAGAGAAGACACGAAATGTCCCGGTTGGAATTCCTGAAACCGACATCATAAATTTTGCCAACGCTTTGTCTGTTTCAATTTCCGCCGCGGCACGCGTCGGACCGAAAATCCGCAAACCACGAGCTCGAAATGTATTGACGATACCGAGCCCCAGCAAATCCTCACGTCCAACTACGGTCAGATCAATTGAACGCCTTTCTGCAAAACGAGCGAGACGATCAATAGATGTCGGCGGAATCTGGACATTCTCCGCAAATTGCGCCGTGCCAGGAGTCCCTGGAGCGCAGTAAATCTTTCCCACACGTGGTGACTGTGCGAGCTTCCACGCCCACGCATTCTCTCTTGCGCCAGCACCGGGAATTAAAACTGTTAGGCCCATATCGGCCTCCTTTCTGTTTGATTGTTTATAGGACTACTCAGTCGGCACATTTCTTCGTTGCTTTGTTCCGGAACTCCCTCACCATACTAAAAAGTATGGCTCGGTCGTTTCCTCACTCGCGCCTTGAACTGCATCCAACTGTGTAAGTCCTAATTGAGAAGAACTTTGTTGCTACCTTATCTTTTTAAATATCATTCGTCAATCATCAAATAGAAAAAGTCCCGAAGCATCTCGCTTGGGACTTTAAAACAAAGAACTACTACGTTAAGGAACTGAGACACGGAAGAAACGTTTCGCTGTGCTGACTGTCTCCGTGTATCTCCAGACGCTAGAAGAAAGAACATTGGTCGCGCGTGGCTGCCACACGCTCAAATCAGTACTGACTTCAAGCACAATCCGCTGACCGACAGTACCGTAGACATCAATAGCGACCGTACTACTTCCCGCCCTCGTAATGACAAGCTGTGGCGGACCTCCGCTTTGCACAGAGAGTGCCTGCGGCACATAGCTATACCGTCGCCGAGAGCCATCTGTCATTTTGACAAACAGATAACGAGTACCCGGTGCACTTTCAGCTGAAGAAACGGTAAATGGCACGATACGATAGTTAACTTGCGTTTGCCCGGTACCTGGCACCTGCATCTGTCCAAGCAACCGCTCATTCCCATTGAACGGGTTGTGATCCGTATCAATAAAAATTTCTGCCAACGCACTCTCCGAGGACGGGCGAGCCCACTGATAGTAGAAGCCGACTGAATTACTCTGTCCATACTGAATGACTGATGAGCCTAGCAATGCGACCTTAATAGGATTTGGCCACCGCCCACTGTATGTCGGCAATGCTGTTCGATTATTGGTACTCCCTGCACCGAAGTCCCAGTGCTGATTGTATCCAGTGCGAATCATATCCGTGTTGGAACCAGCCGGTTTATTGGTGCTCAAACGGTCGCCTCCAGCGATGAGACTGTAGCAAAACCCCGCATTGGTGCCACGCTGTTCAGCACTCTCGTACCAGTAGGAACGTTCGAAGGTATCAAGTGTCGCATTTGAGTCGCTTGTCGGCGTTCGTAAATCAATCGTGCCGTGATACCAGAGATGAACATCAAAATGATCACCGTAGTAATCAGGCCAATACCCAGCTTCCAAATGGATTAATTGACGATTATACGCTCCTGCGACAGACTCACCGTGAAAAGCGGCGGTCTGCCAATAGTTGTCAGCAAAGAGCACATTTTCGTACGTGCGCACAGGCGCATCCACTACGGTGTAGGGCGGATTACTATCAAATCCGTCGTTGTTAAGAGGATGCGGATCGAGAGGCGTGAAGTGGTCCACCCAAATTCCGTTCGTACCGAAGTCCAAACACATTTCTGAAACAAGTGAGCCGCCGCGGCTGTGTCCGATCAGATGTATGGGCAGTTCAGCAACCGCATGGCCATTGAGCTCAGAGATGAAGTTCGTTTGGGCCAGCACGTATGCAACGACCCACGAGATTTCATAGACACTTTTACTGCCACCCGCCCACTGTCGCCAATCGAGATTGATGAGTATCTCTCCCGAATCGGTCGTCAGAGGATGAGCACCCGCGATGCGACTCCACTTCGGAATGTACGCATTAATATTTGTATCAAGAACAAAGGACAGGTTGTACGTTGTGTAGTTGGTACCGGGGAGACTTGGATTCACCGGAATCGCTGCAGTCATGGCTGATACCCAACTATCTACGTTGCTGTTTAGGCCGTGTGTTACGACAGTAACCCCGGCACCCTGGCAACGCGAGTCATAACTGATGGTGAGGAAAAGGGCGAGCGCACAGAACGCGAGCCTATGGAATCTATAGTGCATAAGAGACTCCTTTCTGTTTAATTGTTTAAAGAACTTTGCACCTACCCTATCGTCAAACAAGCAAATGGTCAACACAGGAAATAACAACACGGCCGTGTTGTTATTTCCATTACCAGATTTGAGACAAAATCATCACTCTGATGAGCTGATGAGAGTGGATTGAGGACGGTGTCTATAGTCTTTTCATCATGTCTTAATTATAGGACCCCGTTACTCTTTCTTTGAGAACTGAGCGAGAAATTCTCTGACTCGTATCAAAGTTTCGTGTCTATGCGAAGTAACTTTGAGTTTTAAAGCTTCGCCAACAGTAAACCATCCAAACCCCTGACCTTCGTGTTGCACAATCGGCTGAACTTCGTCATATTTTTCTATAAAATTGTGAGCTATTACATGAATCACATCATTCTCTCCTCCTTCTTCGTCAAATTCATCAGTACAAAATGGCTCAGGTTTTTTCATTGTATATTCTATTTCTTCCATAATCTCACGTCGGAGCGCCTGCTCGGGAGTTTCTCCTTCTTCTATACCTCCACCAAACATCCCCCAATATCCAGCCAGCCGTGGCGCATCGTCGCTACGATGCTGCATCAATATTTTATGATGCTTGTCGTAAAGGATGAGGGTTGCAACGTGTCGAGTGATCATACTTGGAATTATTTTTTAAAATCCGATTTCGATTTTTGGCGGTACCTTTTGGTTAAAATCCGGACTGCAAATTCTGAAATCCAATCGCTCGGGCGGGCAAAAAGGAAGGGGGTTGGGGGGAAGGAATTTTTGCCCGCCCTCGCTTTTCCGCCGCCGCCGAATTTGGTGCCAACGAAGTTGGCGCGCCGCTTATTTAAAAATTTCTTTAAATACAACTTCTAATTCTTTGTCTATATTGCTTGGTAATTTTGTATGCGGAATTTTCAAGCTTTTTAACACTGTATCAAATCTCTCAAATCCACCATTACTTCTTAGCTCAACCCATTCGACTTTCCGGCTATTTAGTTGTTTTTTGTTCGTATCTGAAAGTTTATCGGCCACAAAAACCCTACTATCTCTAGCTATAACTGCATCAGCACTTTCTGGATTACCACGCCCCATTAATTTGACTTCGCATTTGTGCTGATTTTTACCTTCAATTAAATAAAAATCTATTTCTCTTTCAAAATCATCTTCTTCTATCTCTTTACCCTTTATCTTTAGAGCATAATTTTGTTCAGGTACACCATATAATTTGCACAGTGTTTGCATTAACGGCTTTTCGACTCGTTTTCCGGCAGTACTCCAGAGACCACCTCTCAATGCAGATCTTTTTACCGCCAATGTATTTATTACAATTAAACTTTCACTAACATTAAGATCAACACTAACGCCTTTAAACTTAATCGTTAAAGTTAATTCAAGATCGTGTTCGGTATCAACTAAGTTTTTAATTGATTCATATAAAAGATCATAATGTTCATTTGAAGCGTCAATTACAATTTCTTTAGTCGAAGAATTAAACATATTATGAATTGTTTTTGTGTTCAAACCAGAGTTGATTGCTATTTCATTTGCGGGTAAATTCGGATCTAAAAATGCTTTTTTATACCAATCAACAGTAATGTCTTTACTTTTCAATTTTGCATCAACGATGTGTTTGAAAAAACCAATCGCAAACTGCAAAAATTCAGCATTAATAAGAGTAACAACTTCAATTCTGTAATCCTCGCCCTTTAGTAATTTTCTTATTATATTTTTTGCTACTTGTTCAGTTATTGTCATATTATTCCTTTAATTAGTGTTATAAAATCTTTAATACCAACAAAATTTGGTCGCGAATTCTTTGCGTTAAATAGATTATCTTTTTTAATCAAATCTTCTTTCATGCGACTTACATATTTTGGCTCTTTTTCTGTTAAAAAGAAATGCCGATTTAAATTAGATGCTGCTCGACCAAGTGTCCCGCTTCCTGCAAATGGATCAAAAATTAAATCGTCAACAAATGAATAATATTTAATAACCCTATTACATAATTCTATAGGGAAAACCGCACTATGTATTCGATCAAATGTAGGATCGATACGCCAAACATTTGTCGTTTCATATTTATCTAAAACTTTACTCTTTTTAACCTTGTCCCACTCATATTGTTGTATATTCCAATCAATTAGTTTATCGGTTTTTTTTCTGTATACCATCAGCATTTCAGAAATAGCATTTGGTTTATAACCCAAAGGCTTTCTGTGCTGTAAAAATCCAGCATTTCTATTTTTAACGCTTGCTTCCGGTTTAACCCATACTATATCATCAATAAATTCCCAACCCATTTTTACTAATAATGGGTGTATATCATACGGTATAGGATAGCGTTTACTGGAATGAGCCCGGCTTATTCTTGGAATAATAATTGGCGAGGTATTAAGTACAAAAAATCTACCCTCTTTTGTGATCCGATGAACTTCCCTGAAGACTTCTTCTAAAAATTTCAAATACTCATCATAACTCTGATAAATTGAATAATCTCTAGCGTTATAATAAGGCGGCGAAGTAAAGGTTAGATGGATAGATTCATCGGGAACATATTTTAATGTCTCAACAACATCGCCTTGAACAATGGTATTTTTTAAAAAGGCCGGAAATTCATCGTGTTTTCCACTGTCCTTTGAACCATAACTTACCCCGTTTATTTCTTTGCCAATAACTTCTTTAATCAATTCGTTAGGATGATCGAGTAGCTTTGCCAACTCTTTTTTAACTTGATTATTATTTGAAAAAACAAGTAATCCTCTTATGGCTTGCATTACAACTTTTGGGTCTTTATCTGCTAATAGTTTAATTAAAGTCGGGATTGTTTTTTCATTTCTTAATCTTCCAATAGCGGAAACTGATTCGCGTCTAACTTCAGTGCTTTCATCTTGTTTAGCAAAGTTTACAAAAGTATCCAGTAAAGAAACATCGCCTATTTTTGCAAGATTTTTTATAGCTAAAGATCTGATTGTTTCGTTATTGTTGTTTAATAGATTTAATAATGGTTGCTTACTATATCCATTTTCTAATCTTCCTAATTTCTCTAACACATAAACAATCGTGCCATCGTTTTGATCTTGAAGAAAAGATAAAAGAGCTTTTGTATCATTTTTCAAACTATCAATCTGCTCTCTGTTTATTTGTTTGCTTAATGCTGATCTATTCATAATTTTTATTTCATTAAACTATCAATTGTAATTCCTAATCCCTGTGCAATTTTTGAAACAGTTTGAATTGATGGTTTGGTGATGACATTTGTTTCAATTTTGGTCAGTGTTGTATAGGGAAGATCGGATTTTCTCGCCAATTCGTCCTGCGTTAAACCCTGCTTATTTCTAAGTAGTTTTATCTTATCGCCAATTGTTTCGTTTTCGTTATTGTTTTGACTTTTCATAGTTTCCAAAGTATGATAGTATTAGTATGGGTGCTTGTTTAACCCTTCATAAATATGATAACAAATAAAATGAATTTGAGCAAACTAAATTATTATTGGCGGCGCATTTCGCAAAGCGAAATACGAAATTCGGCGGCGGCGGAAAAGCGAGGGCGGGCAAAAATTCCTTCCCCCCAACCCCCTTCCTTTTTGCCCGCCCGAGCGATTGGATTTCAGAATTTGCAGTCCGGATTTTCGTCAAAAAAAGTTCGGATTTTAACCAAAAGGTACCGCATTTTATCCAAATCCCATTTTGGGGAGGAGGGTGAGAGATTCGCTCCTTACAGTTTCAGTCCCCTTGTTGGATTTTCTGTGCACCTTTCAGGCTTCAGAAAACACTCAACAAGGCTTCGAATCTCTCACGCAAGCGAAATCGTTCGCTTGCTACCCTCTCTAAAATTATACTCGCTTTGCTCATTAATTTTCGGAGGGTGAGAGATTCGAACTCTCGATGCCCTTTCGGACATACGTCCTTTCCAGGGACGCGCACTAGACCACTATGCGAACCCTCCCGATACGTAAAGAATAGTACGCGACTTTCTATTTTTTTCCAATCATCAGCGTCCGCCAAGTAGAGCTTGTATCCGTTCCTGTACAGGGAAATGTGTCACCCCAAAGCAATCCTTCAGAAGCTTCAGGATGCTACGGGGCGCGATTCATTTCAAATCATTCCCCTCTCTTTCCACCAAGCAAGGCTTGTATTCTTTCCTGTACGGGGGGATGGGTCATAAATATCTTCTGCAGAAAACTAATCTGGCCATCTTTACCTGGCCCAAACGGATTAGCGAAGAAAAGATGCGCGGTTGCGTTGCTGGCTGTCTGCATTTTCCCACCATACTGCGAAATCTTTGTCAGCGCCCGTGCCAATCCTTCTGGATACCGAGTCAAAAGCGCACCCGACGCGTCAGCGAGAAATTCGCGCTTGCGCGAAATCGCAAACCTGATGAGTGTCGCGATGATTGGAGAGAGAATCGCGAGCACCACGCCGACCACCAGAAGTACCAGTTGGAGTTGATTCCCCTTCCCATTACTATCGCGCCGTCCACCGAAGCGATTGAAACGCAGAAAAAAATCAGAGAGTATCGTTACGAGCCCGGCCAGCACAACTACAATGGTTGAAATAAGAATATCGCGATTGCCTACATGCGAGAGCTCGTGCGCAAGCACCCCTTCAAGCTCCGTGCGGTCAAGCAAAGACAGAAGGCCTCTCGTAACGATACTCTCCGCATGTTCTTTGTCACGACCCGTAGCAAAGGCATTAGGTGCCGGGTCCTCTATTATATAGAGTCTTGGCATGGGGAGTCCTGCGGTAATGGCAAGGTTCTCAACGATATTGTAAAGCACGGGATTATCCGCTTTCTCTATCGCCCGTGCATGTGTCAGGGCCAGCACTATTTTGTCCGAGTACCAGTAACTCCCGATATTGGCGAGAACGCTTATAACCACCGCCGCATAGAGAATCGCAGGACTGCCAAAGTAGTAACTTGCAAACCAGCCAACGGCTATAATCAGCGCTAAAAACACGCCCATAAAAAGCCAGGTTTTATGGGCATTCTTGTCTGCTTCTGTATAGAGGGTGGCCATAGGAGAAGCTTAGGGCTTCATGCTTAGAGCCTAGAGGAAAGAATCTTGGAGACCATTTTAATTTCTCCGGCAATGTCGGCTATGAAATCATAGTCTGCGAGTTCGTCCGCTCTCACCCATTTATAATCTACGTCCTCCTCGCTCAGAACAACCTCCCCTGACACATACGGAGCGTAAAAACTAAAAACCATCACAGGAATTCCATCGGGGCGAACAAACGTAACATTCAAAAGATACTCCGGCTTTCCTATTTCAATATTCACCTCTTCTTTTACTTCCCTGCGCAACCCAAGTTCTAAAGCTCCGTACCACTGATGATCGCGACCTGGTTTTGTATGTACGTAATCATCTACCTCAAGCCCACCACCGGGGCAAGTCCATTTTCCGGGAAAAACCTTGAGCGTCTCGCTTCGTTTGGTAATCAAAAATGTGCCATCGCGATGAATGATGGCCGTTCCCACCACACGGTGTAAATCTTTGTGTTTGACTTCCATATAGCCTATATAATACAGGAGATCAGCTGGCTCCACCACCTCCGCCACCGCCTCCTCCCCCTGCACCACCTCCGCCACCTGAAGCTCCCCCACCCCCTCCTGAACTTGAAAACGCGGAAACAAAACTGGAGCTGAAAGACGAAGAAAAAGCGGACGCTGAAAAGGAAGGTGCTCCGGAGACACCACTACCAAATGAAGTTCCCCCAACGTAGGCTCCGGCATACCACGATGGTGGTGGTATGTTAATTGACTCAAAGGCCTTGCCCCATTGCTTCTCCACTCCAAAAATAATGGCGTAGGGAAGATACTTCTGAAATGTTTCCGGCGTCAAATTCTGCATCCGATACCGCTCGGCCGTTTGCAAATAGAGCTTGAACCCCAGCCATTCCTCTTTTAAAATCTGACCTTCTTTGTTGAGCCGTGCTTCAAATTTTACAAATAGAAAAAGCCCCAGCACGCAGATACCTAGAACCACAAACATATTGAGCGGCTCTGGAATAATTGGCTGTCCGATGAGGCTCGAAAAAAATACGACTGCGAGCGCCACAAACAAAAACATCAGCAGGATATCTTTTACCTTTTCCCCCGAAATTGGTTTCTCAAATACTTTTATATCTGTTTCGGTTTCTTTGTAGAGATCATTCTCAAGGCTTTTCATTTTCAGATACAACACACGAGAACGTGTAGGGTTTTTCCGCATTTCTTTTGTTGAAAACTTTGCACCAATCAAAATAGTATCTAAAAATTTCTTTTCATAGTCTTCAAGCTCCGGGTCTGAATCATAGCTTTTGACTTGCTTAACTATATAATCTTTAGGAACGAGAAGATCACCCTTTCTAACCTTTCCAGCAAAGCGAAACCACCCCACGAGTGGAAGTAGAAATACTAGAATAATCCATTTTTCTGGACCACTATTTGTCTGCGAGGAAATACCAACTAAAAAAGCAAAGATGAAAATGAAAAATAAACTTGAGGCACCGAGAGCGATATAAGATATGATCTTTGGCCAAGCACTGGGGGACTCCTCTTCAATAGTGACATACCCGCGCACCGCCAAATCAATAACGGTCGCCGCCCACGCCTTACTTGAGATTCTTTCTTTAACAATTACTTCAGCCATTGCCGGACGTAGATTTTGCGGCGGTTCGTACTGCGCAATGATGTTTCCTCGCCCTTGGCTGTATCTTTCTTTCCTGTACCAATACCCAAAACCTAGAAGTAAAGTGAGAAGTATAATGATACCCATCGCAATTTTCGATGCATGAATAGAAAACCAGTCTTTCCAAAACGCCGCTTGGCTCACCAGACCTTTCGGCCAGCCAGCGGCAATCGTCACCGCTTCCTTTGGAAAAACGGCACTGGCAGTGAATTTAAAGGTCTGATTATCTACTATTTCCTCTGTTCCCCTACCTCCAGTTCCGTTTTCATAACTGCGATACATCCGCGCGGAAAGATCGGATGACTGAGACACATTAGTAGGGATATGCACAATCGCCCCTACGAGATTGACCGGCACATCGTAGTCGGTAAAAAGATTCCAATATAATTCATCATGGTCTTTGAGGAAACTAACTCCCCCATGTACGGTGTATTCAATTATCCAACTATGTGCCGTATCGGCAATATCGTAATACCATTCAATATTCATCATGCCATTTGACGAATAATAGGTATAACGGCCCCAGCTTGAGGGCACCGTCTTATCTAACGTGCCCGAACTGTATAAAAGCGGTTGGCCGGTGTCAGCGTCATATACCTTAATATCGGTTATAGCACTAATTTTATTGTATGGGATTGTCCGTAAACCTTTGTGATACGAACCCACAAATTGATACGTCTGTTTTTCTCTGACGGTAAACGTAGAATCGTTTTTGACTGTTATGTCATAGCTGATAGCACTGTACCAATATTGCCGCGTCTGCGCGTTTACCGATGGAATAAAAGATACGGAAAGCAGAAACAGTGCTAGCACACTGGATAAGCGATAAAAATATTTTCTTGTGGGCTTCATTGTCAGAAAAGCTCTAAGCCCTAAGCGTTAAGCTAGAAGCTCACTTTGACCGGCTCCTTGGCGGCACTGTCGGCATCGCCAAGTTCAAAGAGCTCCATCTTCGCGAAGTGAAATGCTCCCGCAATAACATTTCCAGGGAATGACTCAATGGCAGTGTTGAGATCGCGCACGTTTCCGTTGTAAAATCGCCGCGCCGCCTGAATTTTATTTTCAGTGTCCGAAAGCTCGCGCTGTAACTCCAAAAAATTCTGATTTGCTTTGAGATCTGGATATGCTTCAGCGACTGCAAAGAGTGACTTAAGGGCGCCTGTAAGTACGTTCTCTGCCTGATTTTTATCCGCAAGCGACTGCGCCCCCATAGCGCGCGCACGCGCTTCAGTTACTTTTTCAAATGCAGAACTCTCATGTGTCGCGTAACCCCTTACGGTACTGACAAGATTTGGGATAAGATCATAGCGGCGTTTGAGTTGGACATCAATATCTGCCCATGCCTCTTTTGCTCTATTAATAAGAGATACAAAGCTATTGTAGGAAAAAACAATCCATACAAAGATAAGAACTAAAATCCCCCCGATAACATAAAGAATACTCATGGTTTTTTGTTATTAGTAAGTAACGTAATTATAGCAAAAAGTCCTCCGGTGTACACAGGATGAATACACTCATACGAGAGTAGAGTAGGGTTGCCTAAAAGATAAGGCCCGTGCCAACTCCGTATGCGAGAACGAAAACAACGACAATAGCCCCTACCGAGAGTAGGAGGAACTTCGCGCTTTGGTCGCCCTTGCTTTCTTGGTTAATACTCATATTCTATATTCTACGCTATTGTAACCCCGCCGCAATCCAGACTGTGGATTGCGGTTTCTTCTTTCTGAAGCTCTAAGCGTTAAGCCCTAAGCTGTTCTTAATAGTCCATTCCTCCACCCGGTGGCATACCGCCCCCCATCGCTGGTTTATCTTCTTTAGGTTCATCGGCCACCGCCGCTTCAGTCGTCAAAAGGATTGCGGCGGCTGACGCGGCATTTTGTACACAGCTTCTCGTCACTTTTACCGGATCAATGATACCTGCCACAATCACATCCGCCACCATGAGGTCTTGGAGCGCGTCGTATCCGATATTGCCTTTACCATTTTTTACTTTCTCCACAATAACCGAACCGTCATCTTTACCGGCGTTAATTGCAATCTGGCGGAGTGGCGCCTCAAGGGCTTTCAGCACAATATTGAATCCAACTTCAAATTCACGCACTCCGTATTCTTTATTTTTATTCTTTTCGTTTTTTATCCATTCGGAAACTTTCTGTGCCACCTTAATCAAGGCAACGCCCCCACCCGCGACAATCCCCTCGGAAATCGCCGCCTTTGTCGCATTCACGGCGTCTTCAATCTTCAATTTAAGATATTTCATCTCAGTCTCTGTTGCCGCACCAACGTGAATCACCGCGACTCCGCCGGTAAGTTTTGCGATACGCTCGTCAAGCTTCTCAATATCATACTTGGAATCAGTCTGCTCGCGTTGTTTGCGCAGTTGAGCTACGCGACCTTCAATATCTGCCTTCTTTCCCTTGCCGCCGACAATAATTGTCTTGTCCTTGGTGGAAATGACGCGCGTCGCATGGCCGAGCACCTCAAGTTCCGCCTTCTCAAACTTTATACCGATATCTTCTGAAATTATTTTCGCGCCGATTGTCACGGCGATATCTTGCAAAATATCTTTCTTTCGGTCGCCGTATCCGGGAGCTTTGACCGCCAAGACATTAAAGTTGCCGCGCAATTTGTTGACGATAAATGTCGTCAGTGCTTCCCCTTCCACATCTTCCGCGATAATCACCAAATCTTTCTTCCCTACCTGCGCTATTTTCTCAAGGAGCGGCAAGATTTCTTTGACACCTGCAATTTTCTTGTCCGTAACCAAAATAAGAGGGTCACGATACTCTGCCTCCATTCGTTCCGGATTTGTAATCATATATGGCGAAACGTATCCCTTATCAAATTCAAGCCCCTTAACGACTTCAGAATCAATACCCAATGTCTGAGATTCCTCAACCGTGACCACACCGTCTTTGCCCACCTTGTCTATCGTATCAGCGATAATCATTCCCATATCAAGCGACTCGGCCGCAATCGTCGCGACCTGTCTAATTTCTTCTTTGCTCTTAATAGGCTTGGAGATGCTCTTCAGTGCTTCCACAACTTTTTCCGCCGCTTTCTCAATACCAAAGCGCACACCCATGGGATTCACGCCCATAGAAGTTTGTTTGAGGCCTTCGGATACAATCGCCTGCATTAAAATCACCGACGTAGTCGTTCCATCTCCCGCGTTTTCATTGGTCTTTTCCGCAACCTCTTTAATAATTGACGCACCCATATTTTCAAATTTGTCTTTGAGTGTGATTTCTTTCGCGATAGACACGCCGTCATTGGTGATGGTGGGGCTTCCATAGCCTTTATCCAACACCACGTTACGGCCTCGCGGACCGATGGTGATTTTCACGGCGTCAGCAACCGCGTCAATGCCACGCAATAAGAGTTTTCGGACTTCGTCGTTATATTTTATGATTTTTGCCATTTTAATTAGGGTTTAGGGTACAGGGTTAAGGGTTTAGTAAAATTATTTAACTACAGCAATAATATTGGACTCATTGACGACATGATACTCTTCACCGGATATTTTTATCACGTCTCCCCATGAAAACAGAACCGTATCACCAACAAATACGCCCATCGCAATCAGCTTGCCATCATCGTAGCGTCCAGGGCCCACCGCAACCACCGTTCCTTTCTTAGCGCCTTTATCTTCGTTCACGGTATCCGGGATAATAATACCGCTTTTTGTCTCACCACCTCCCTCTTTATCAATCTCTTTAATCAGCACGCGGTCGCCGAGCGGTTTGAGCTTAAGAGAGGATTTCTTTTGTGTTTCTTTTTTCATATGATTCAAAAACTACCTAAGACACCAGACTCAATCAAGTATCCAAGGAAACTGATAAAGGGCATTCAGCCCTTTGTAGCCGTCGCTCGCTCGGGAAAGAAAAAGAAGATTCTTTTTCTTTCCCCTTACTCGCTAGGCAATAAATAAAGGTCTAAAAGCAAGAGTATTATAGGTGAATTTTAGCATCTGTCAAAAGGTTGACACATCTAGCAAGATATGATAAACTGTTTTCAGTTTTCGTTCATTTAAATTCAACCACCAACCAAAAGGAACCGATGCAGACCGAAACGCAGTCAGTCATCAGAATCTGTTCATTCCCCAACATCCGCCCGATTAACAGCATCGAAGAGGGTCTCAGACTAGGAAACTGCCGCCGCAGCTATCCTTTCATCACCGATGAGTCGGTGCCGCTCCCACAAGTGAAAGGGGAAAAGGCACTACATCTTGTCTATTTCAGACGAACAGTCCGAGCGGATGAATATGGAGAACTTCTTCAAGCGGAGGGCAAACAACCCTGCCGAAACGCTCCCAACTATCTGTTGGGATTTATTTCCCAGGTGCCGGAAGACAAAATGCCAAAGGAACTCCGCAACAAGACCATTGTCGCGGCGGGACTAGATACCTCTTCCCGCGTCTACAACGAGCACGGAATCCAGCATTTTCTCTGTGTCGCTCGTTTTGGTGACCAACACCGAACACTTCAATTCACAGATACGCACATATTATGGAGGAGTGGTAGTTGGATATTTCTCGCAGAGGACTTGGTACCTTAGGCACCCTGACTCACTTCAAACCCTTGATACTTCGGTATCTTGGGTTTTTTCTTTTTTAAAGCCCTAAGCTCCAAGCCCTAAGCATTAAGCTTGCCCTTTTTCCCCCACCATGCTAGACTAGTGATCAATGCCAGTTTTAGTCTCACTATTACCTTACGTACAGATTGTACTGTCAGTCCTCCTGATTACCGCGATTTTACTTCAACGTTCAAGCGCAGGACTTGGGGGCGCATTTGGCGATAGCTCTAATTTCAGCTCGTTTTTTCACGCACGCCGAGGTGCCGAAAAATTCCTCTTTATCTTTACCATTGTGCTGGCTACACTGTTCGCATTGACAGCGCTTTCGGCTCTCTTCGTGCGATAAATCTCACGCTCTCTCGTTACAAAACATTACAAGACAACCTAATCGTCATTTCTCTTTCCGAAAGTATTCGTGATCTCTGATCAATTTAAGAAACTTATATCTAAAGACTTTCGTGTTGGAAGTCTAGAAAAAGCGGCTCGCGTTCTTGCTTCGTTTTCTCTTACCGAACGGCTTATTTTTCTTGCACTCGCCATTGTGTTCGCCTCCTCGGCACTTACATTGTTAGTGAAACTAAACAACGAGCTGACTGTCTTAGTGCCATCAAACGGCGGGTCATTGACGGAAGGCATCATCGGCATTCCCCGATTCATTAATCCCCTCTTGGCTATTTCAGACGCTGACCGAGACCTTACCACGCTCGTGTATTCAGGATTGTTGAAGGTCTCCTCTACCGGCATCCTCATCGGCGACCTCGCCGAAAGCTATTCCGTCTCGGACAACGGTTTAGAATACACTTTTGTGTTGCGCGAAAATGCGGTTTTCCATGATGGGGCACCCGTCACCGCAGATGACATTGTATTCACGATCAAAAAAGCACAGGACCCGAATCTCAAAAGTCCACGGCGCGCGAGCTGGGAAGGAGTTACGGCAGAAAAAGTAGACAACGTAACCGTAAAAATAAAACTAAAAAACCCCTACCCCCCTTTTCTGGAAAACACCACGATGGGAATCCTCCCAGAGCATATCTGGAAAGGTGTTGACGTTGAGCAATTCGCATTCAGCCAATATAATATAGAACCGGTTGGCTCCGGCCCTTATCGCGTGGGGGGCATCAAGCGTTCAAGCGGAGGCATCCCAAGCGCCTATACCTTGACGCCCTTCAGTAAATACACACTCGGAGAAGCACATATCAGCAAAGTGGTATTGAAATTCTATCTTAGCGAAGATGCCCTCGTTGATGCGTACCAACAGGGAGATATAGAAAGCGTCAATAGCATCTCACCGCACAAGGCGCTCGCGCTGACAGCCCTTGGAGCGCGGGTTGAAAGCGCATCGCTTCCTAGAATTTTCGCAGTTTTCTTCAACCAAAATCAAGCGAAAGTTTTCACCTACAAAGAAGTGCGGCAGGCGCTTTACCGTACCGTTGATCAAGAACGTATTGTTACCGAAGTATTGAGTGGTTACGGAGTGCCCATCGCAGGGCCACTGCCCGCAAGCTTATTTGAAACATCTCCACAAACAACAAGCTCTACCGAAAACACGCTGGAAAAGCGCGTAACCGAAGCGCAAGCACTGTTGAAAAAAAACGGCTGGACTCCGAACCCAACAGACGGCGTTCTTGAAAAGAAAGTGAAAAAAGAAACGATTCGTCTTGAGTTCAGTATTGCTACTTCAAACAGTGAAGAGCTCAAAGCAGCCGCAAAAATTATAAAGGGAGACTGGGAAAAAATCGGCGCGAAAGTCTCTCTCAACTTTTTTGACACGGGAGACCTCAATCAAAACGTCATCCGCCCCCGAACCTACGATTCGCTTTTCTTCGGCGAAGTCATCGGGCGAGATCTTGACTTGTTTGCCTTCTGGCACTCCTCTCAGAGAAATGACCCCGGCCTCAATGTTTCTCTCTACGCAAATATAAAAGCGGACAAATTGCTTGAGAGTGCTCGAACTACCGTGCTCCAAGATATGCGCATTGAAAAATACAGAGCATTCGCGGTGGAAGTAGCAACTGATATGCCGGCCGCTTTTATTTATTCACCGGATTTCATCTATGTCATTCCCAAGAAAATACACGGTATGAGCATTAACGCGGTCACCATACCTTCTGATCGCTTCCTAAACATCAATGAATGGCATATAGAAACCGATCGGGTGTGGAAACTTTTTGCACCAAAAACCATAGAAGATAACACTTTAATTAAATAAACAGAAATACCGCGCACGGTCGCCCCCTCAAGGAGGTTGGGCGACACGGTTCCGACAGGTCGGATTGCGCGACATAATTTCAGAGGTCGTCCCTTAGTGGACGAGGGGACGACATAATTTCGCTAAATTATATGCACGAAAAAGAAAACAAACAAACAAACATCGGATACGGCTCTGCACCACGCCGTCGCCCATACCACGCACAATTACCAAAATTTGGGAAACCGCCGGCAGCGTCGAGCCAGCAGAGAAAAAATCGCTCGGCGCGCAGTATGCATCGCATGCCACACGCGCGGATTGCGGCCAAAGCACCTGCAGGAAAGATTCCGCCGCTCGGAGATTCCATACGCATCATCCCCCTCGGCGGTGTTGAAGAAATCGGGAAAAATATGACCGCCATTGAATATGGCAATGACATACTCGTCATTGACGCCGGCCTGCAGTTTAGGGACGAAAATACTCCCGGCATTGACTTCATTTTACCGAATACCAAATACCTTGAGGAACGAAGAGACAGGGTGCGCGCGCTCGTCATCACCCATGGACACCTAGACCACATCGGCGGCATTCCCTATATCATGGATAAAATCGGCAACCCGCCGCTCTATTCACGCATGCTGACTACCGTTATGATACAAAAACGGCAGGAAGAATTCCCGCATGCCCAACCGCTAGACATTAAGGTCGTGGAAAAAGACTCGGTCGTCCAAATCGGAAATTTCAAGGTCAGATTCTTTTCGGTTACCCATACGATTCCCGATGCAATGGGAGTAATCGTTGAAACTCCCTATGGCGCTATCGTGAACACCGGCGACTTAAAAGTGGACCACGATAATGGAATACCGACAGAACGAGAAGTAAAAGAGTATGAAATCTTTAAACACGAGAAAGTGCTCCTGCTCATGGCAGACTCCACGAATACCGATGTACCGGGCTTCTCTACTCCCGAGAGGCTGGTTCAGAAAAATCTGGAGGAAATCATCAAGAACTCAAAAGGGCGTCTCATTATGGCCACGTTCTCATCGCTGTTGGAGCGCATCATGAAAATCATAGAGTTTGCCGAAAAGTACAATAAGAAAGTCGTTATTGAGGGACGCAGCATGAAGAATAATGTAGAGATCATTAAACACCTTGGCATGCTCAAAACAAAGAAAGAAACGATTATCTCCGTAGAAGCAATGGACGACTATCCGCCTGAAAAAATCGTGATGATCGCGACGGGCGCGCAGGGTGATGAATTCGCGGCACTGATGCGCATGGCGAACAAGTCGCATAAATATGTCCGCATCAATAAACGCGATACCATTGTCCTGTCATCTTCCATCGTGCCGGGAAACGAACGGGCTGTCCAGAAACTTAAAGATGGGCTGTCTCGCCAAGGGGCGCGAATACTGCACTACAAAATCGCGGACGTTCATTCCTCCGGTCACGCAAACCGTGACGAGATGGCGTGGATCCATAACAAAATAAATCCGAAGTTTTTCATGCCAATCCACGGCTACCACTACATGTTGCGTGTGCATGCAGATATAGAACTGGCACGCGGCACTCCCGAGAAAAATATCATCATCCCCGATGACGGCTCTATCATTGAAATACAGGACAAGGGAGAAAAAATCGTCTGCTTGAAAGAAAAGGCGCCATCGGGATTAGTCATGGTGGACGGATTCTCGGTCGGCGACATGCAGGAAGTGGTGATTCGGGACCGCCAGATGCTTTCCCAAGACGGCATGTTCGTTATTATCGCGAGCGTCAATATCGCGAATGGAAGACTCAAAAAATCTCCCGACATCATTTCGCGAGGGTTTGTGTATTTGCGTGAATCACAAGATCTCTTGCAACAAACACGGCTCATTATCAAAAAGACGATTGAAGATATCACCGTTGGAATGCGCCCGATTGACTTTGAATACGTCAAAGATCGCGTAACCGACAATGTCAGTCGATTCCTCTTACAAAAGACTGCCAAGCGACCCATCGTCATTCCCGTCTTAATCGGTGCCTAATATGGATCCCGTTAGAAGCTGCGGAAACCAATGAAAATTTATGATGTTGTATGATGCACAGTGTCGAATAATGAATAAGGTAGTTGTAACCTCAAGCAGAAACGGATTGTCCGTTTCCTGCTTCTAACGGGATGGAAGAAGTATCTTCTCGTCCCATATATCACAGGCGAAACCCCGTGTTAGTCATGTATCTGATTGGCTTTCTGCTTGGGTTGCATGTTGCAATTCCTGCATACATCACCTCGTCATTCTTAAGCCAGTTTGCTCCGGAAAAGTGGATAGGAGTACTGTATGCCATAGCCTCGCTTGTCACGATCATTGCATTTTCATTTCTTCCAGCCCTCCTGCGCCGATACGGAAACTATAGCGTATCCCTCGTGCTGTTATGGGTGGAATTCCTCGCGACACTGACACTGACACTCGCAGGGGCACCGGGCGCTGTAATCGCCGCGTTCATCGCAAGTTTTGTCGTGATTGCATTGCTCTCACTTAACATGGATATTTTCCTTGAACATTTCTCACGGGACAGTTCAACGGGAAGAATCAGGGGTACGTATCTCGTATTTATCAATAGCGCGTGGGTACTATCGCAACTCATTGTCAGTTTTGTCATTACCGATAGCCACTATTGGCAGGTGTTCGCTCTCGCGACATTCTTACTCATTCCCGTCATCTTTTTGGTACAAAATACGTTTAAACGTTTCAACAACCCTCCCTATACACATACGCCATTTTTCAAAACACTCGGTTTGGCGTGGCTTCATAAAAATATCTGGAATATTTACGTCGTTAATTTCTTGCTACAATTCTTTTATGCGTGGATGGTTATTTATACTCCCATCTATCTGCACAATCATATTGGATTCAGTTGGGCACAAATTTCTATCATGTTCTCTATTATGCTTTTGCCGTTTGTCGCCACTGAACGACCGCTCGGGAAAATTGCGGACCGATGGCTTGGCGAGAAAGAACTCTTGGTTGCAGGATTTGCCATTATGATGATGACGACAGCCATCATGGCATTTATGCTTTCTACAAACATCGTTCTGTGGATACTCGTGCTTTTTGCAAGCCGTGTAGGAGCAAGCATGGTAGAGGTTATGAGCGAAACGTATTTCTTCAAACAAACCACGGATAAAGATGCATCGCTTTTGGGGCTGTTCCGTACGACCCGTCCGTGGGCATATGTGATTGCACCTTTAATTGCCACACTCATCTTGCCATTCGTTGGAATTCAATACCTCTTTCTTGTCTTGGCAGTATTTATGATATACGGCATCCGCCGCAGTCTCGTCATCCACGATACAAAGTAAGCAAGCTTAGGGCTTAGCGCTTTGAGCTTTTAAAAACTTCAAGAGGGGTACCTGCGATAAACCGCTAGTTTAGCACAGCTAAACTAGCGGTTTGTCTGTCTTTGTGTTTTCTGATGCTCTAAGCCCTAAGCAAAAAGCATTAAGCTCTTGCTTCAGATATTGTCGTGGTCATCCATGCTTTCTATATCAGGTTCGTCTGCGATTGTAACGACACCCTTATGAAAACCGTCATCACAATTACATTCTGTAAGCGGTTGCGCTTCCTTGCTACAACCTTCCGACTCGCAAACGCCCACACGCTGTGATTCACCCCCGCAATCTCCAGTACATACATAGTGCAACATGATGTTTAGCGCGTAATACGCACGACTAACGTTAGTAATGCCAGAATTATATAAAGATGTATTCCCCTTTCAAGTGTGCATAACTTTTAAAAACATAGCAAAACACAAAAATTTTATTTAGGCAATATCCGCCCAGTATCCTAAGAGCTCAGGGGTTCAAATAGCCTTAGCAGGCTTGACTAATCCGAGATACAAAAACAGAGGAAACTCATGACGTGCGAGATTTTCAGCGTCATGCCGTGCGCCCGGCTCGCTTTTTTTGTGTGAAATCCACTCTTCAAGACGATGTACGGAAAATCCATGCTTCGCAAACATTTTAAAATACACTTGTAGCGGGCGGTGGAAAGAAACGGTGGTTGCGCTTTCTTTAGCTGACGGGTTCATCACGATATCTGTTTTTATTTCAGAAAGATAAGAGTCCAAACGTCGGTATTGAATCTTTTGTGCTTCATCAAATCCCCACGAGGAACACTTGGGGATTCTAAAGGCGGGGTGATTAAGCACAATCAGAAATCGCCCGCCCGGTTTTAACACTCGTGCCGTTTCGCGCACAGCAGAGTCAAGGTCGCGCACATTCTGGAGCGCAAGCACACAAAGCGCACTATCAAAAGTCTCAGCTTTAATAGCAAGTGGCAACTTTTCAATTGAACCCGCAAGAAACTCGCCGGCGTCACCCAAACGTTTTTGTGCAAGAACAATCAGTTCTTTTGAGAGATCCACACCAATCACTGATGCTCCTGCCTTTACTAAAGATTCCGAGAAAAATCCTTGGCCGCAGGCAAGATCTAAAATCTTTTTCCCATGCACCTCGCCAGCCAAACGCATAAGGTTCGGCAAAATCACCTTCTGTTGATAGCTCTCGCTATCGGCAAGCATGTCGTCATACCAGCCCGCTACCGAATTCCATGAAGTATCTCTGCTTTTCATCTAAGCACTATACGCCAATACTTAGTAGACTTCAATTAATACGCTAATGTAATGCGGCCGCATTACATTAGCGTATTAATTAAAAAACAATTTGATCTGTTTATATGTCACTCAACTTCACCGCACCCTTTCGCAAAATAACAAATTCGCCGTGGTCATATTTTACGAGTGTTGAAGGTTCGTCCTCGAGGGTCCCACCATCAATATAAAAATCCACTGCACCACCAAAATAATTCTTCGCTTCCGCAATCGTCTTCGCAGGGGTTTCTCCTTCGTGATTTGCACTTGGCGCGACTAAGGGTCCTGTTTGAGAAATTAAATCCAGTAATTCCTTTTTATCCGGCAAACGAAACGCGATGCTCCCCTCTCCTCGGTGTAAATATTTATATTTTTCATCAACACCGCCAATAATAATGCTAACTTTCCCCGGCCAGTTTTTTTCTAGAAATATGCGCAGTTTTTCGTCTGGCACGATACCAAACAAATGTAAATCATTGATACTAGAAATCAAAACAATGAAGGGTTTATTGCCAGAACGCTTACGCACTGCGTATATTCGTTCAACGACACGGGGTGAGAGCGCCGACCCCACGAGTCCATAGATAGTATCGGTGGGAAGCACGCCGATCTTTCCATTTTTGATAAGCTCTATAGCTTCTAGAAAACTTGCGCTTAGCATTATTCTACGGCGGGAGGATTCGCTAAACACTGCGTCAGTACTACAGAGGGGGTCCAGCCACATTGCCCGCTTACCTGTCGTTCACATTTCGCAGTTTTATAGCAGGCATATTCTGCACGGTATTCACAAGTTGTAATGACATCTTTGTCGGAACAAACCTGACCGCTACAGCCAGTTGGACGACACGCACCCGCCGTCGCAGGCGCGCCTATGATAAGCGGAATCTCAATTTGTGCATCGTGCTGAGGCAGGCCCGATGGATTATCCTTTTGCAAAATAAGCGTCACGGGGCCGGGTACCGTAGAGGTGGGCAATGCAAGATCAAGCTCAAATGGAACGAACTCCGTCGTCATCCAATCCCCTTTTGCCTGCATAGGTGTTTGTATAATTACCTTACCATTTACATCTTTAAGGATAACAGGAAATGAAGCCTCAAAATACCAATTACCGCGAGCTTTCCCAGAAATATGAATCGGACTTTTGACGGTCGCCCCTGGTTTGGGAGAGTCAACAACAATAAGATCAGAAAGTGTGCTGGTCGCAACACTGATTTGTTCTACAAAATTTCTACCATCAGGAGTGCGGCACTGCCGCGGATAGCTTTCCATAATCGGATACCCCGCCTGCGCGCATTCTTCAAAGGTGGTGATGCTTGAGATAGTCCGTGTAGTATAGTGCTTTAAGGCATACCAGCCAAGAATACAGACCACAACCAAAACTACAAATATAATTATTTTTTTCATAGGTGAGTTTAAAGATTTATTTTCCCAATTTAATCCCCAGCTCTTTCAGGCGTTTTGCTTCAAGTTCTGAGGGCGCATTCATCATAAGGTCTCTTCCCTCTCCGGTCTTAGCGAATGCAATCACTTCACGAATATTAGGCTCGTTTGCAAGTATGGCAAGGATTCTATCCAAACCCCACGCGATACCTCCATGCGGCGGCGCGCCATAACGGTAGGCTTCAAGCATATGGCCAAAGTTTTTCTCTATAGATTCATCTTTATATCCCATCACAGAAAATACCGCTTTGATAGCATCCGATTTATTGTTTCGTATACTTCCCCCACCAATCTCGTACCCATTCAGCGCCATGTCGTATTGCGTCGTCAAAATCTCTCCGATTTTCTCACCTTTCAACAACCACTCCATATGCTCGAGCTTGGGCGATGAAAAGGGGTTGTGCGTAAACGTCCAACCACCTTCACCAGTCTTTTCAAAAAAAGGAAAATCCAAAACCCAGCAGAACGCCAGTAGATTTTTATCATTTTTATCTGTACGCAAATCTGGCTTGTCGCTTCCGTACTTCTCCATAGCTTCTTTGTAGGAAAGGCGTGGGAACGGCACTTCCTGAATTTTTTTCTCGGGAGTAACCGTCTGTACCAAGTGAATGAGTGCTTTTTCTATAAACGCGATCACGTCATCACGCTGGACAAACGCCATCTCTAGATCAAACTGTGTAAACTCGGGCTGGCGATCACCGCGCGTGTCTTCATCGCGGAAACACCGCGCGATTTGAAAATATTTCTCTATACCCGCAATCATAAAAAGTTGTTTGTATTGCTGGGGTGATTGCGGGAGGGCATAGAATTTTCCTTTCTCCAATCTAGACGGAACCACAAAGTCGCGCGCACCTTCTGGTGTCGTGGCAGAAAGTAACGGAGTTTCAATTTCCAAAAATCCTTCCTTGTCCAAATAGTCACGAAGTTCTTTTATAAAGCGATGCCGAAGATTTAGGTTTTTCTGCAAGCGCGGACGACGCAAGTCCAAATAGCGATATTTCAAACGAACTTCTTCCCCTATTTCCATGCCATCTCCCGTCACATCCATCGGCGGCGTCTGCGCTTCATTGAGAACGTTCAAAGACAAAATTTCTATCTCAATTGCGCCATTAGGTTCATCTTTATTAACCATCTTCGCGGGACGTTCATTGACCTTGCCGGTAACTTCAATGACCCACTCTGGTCGTATCGTGTTAGCCGCTTTGTGCGCATCAGCGTGGTTAGGCAGAGCAACCATCTGGACCTTGCCGGATGCGTCGCGCAAGTCTATGAAAATGAGTTTGCCGTGGTCGCGCCGAACATCCACCCAGCCCGCGATTTTCACTTCAGACCCAACCTTTGCCTTCAAATCTCCTATATACGTGCGTTGCATATCCATAAATATAGCACAAAAATACGCAGTAAAAGAATATGCTACCATACGTACGTACCATGAATGCGCGTGATAAAATTATATCAATTGACAACTTGGCTCGCTGGCGAGCAAACGTTCGTGCGAACAACAAAAGATTAGTGGTGACTAATGGCTGTTTTGACCTCCTGCATCTCGGGCATGTTTCATATCTGGAAACAGCACGCAATCTTGGCGACATGCTTTTGATTGGAATGAACAGCGATACTTCTGTCCGCAAACTCAAAGGCAAAGGCAGGCCGGTGAATACCCAAACTGATCGCGCAGCGGTCCTCGCGGCACTGACAAGTGTAGACGCAGTCTGTATTTTTAATGAGACGACTGCAACCGAATTTCTTGAACTGGCAAAGCCTACTATATATGTTAAAGGAGGTGACTATACATTAGACCAAATACCAAAAGGAGATTGCGCAGTAGTGAAGCGATATAACGGTGAGATTAAAATCGTTCCACTCGTACCCAACAAATCTACGACGTCGCTCCTCAAAAAAAATCACGGGGTTATAAAATACAGACTCATTGGAAAAGAAAAAGACCGCGGTTACTAACCGTTGCCAAATAGAAATGTCTAGGGTTTCTATTTCTATTTGAAATATCTCTGTGTTTGGCGTAGGGTATGCCCTAGCAAAACCTGCTCGTGTGAGCGTGGTTTGAAACAATAGGAGAACCTTGAAAACTGAATACTCTGATTATGAACACAAAACTGACAATACAACTCGCACTGCTCTTGGCAGTGGTACTTGCGGAAGCGAAACAGACTAACGCTCAAACTCCCCCCAACATGGCCTTGATTCCACCCGGAACATTCACTATGGGCGACACGTTCAACGAAGGGTCCACTGAAGAACTTCCAATGCACACGGTCTATACCAGCGCATTCTACATGGATAAGTATGAGGTGACCAAGGCGTTGTGGGACGAAGTGTACCAGTGGGCAACAAACCACGGCTATAGCTTTGACAACATCGGGTCGTGGTACAACGGCGTGAATTACGGCAAAGGACCTGACCACCCTGTCCTTGCCGTGAATTGGTTTGACTGCATCAAGTGGTGTAATGCACGGAGCGAGAAAGAAGCGAGGGTACCAGCGTATTACACGGGCGCGACGCAGACGACGGTGTATCGTAGCGGGCGGGTGGCTGTGCAGAATGATTGGGTGAAATGGAATGCAAACGGGTATCGGCTACCGACGGAGGCAGAGTGGGAAAAGGCGGCGCGCGGTGGAGTAAGCCAACATCGTTTCCCGTGGTCAGACGCGGACATCATCACGCACAGCCGCGCTAATTACAACAGCGATACACTAAACGCGTACGACATAAGTCCGACAAGGGATTTTCATCCGACATTTGCGGTCGGCGGGTACGCATACACGAGCCCATCGGGTTACTTCGCGCCGAACGGTTACGCGCTTTATGACATGGCTGGGAACGTGTGGGAGTGGTGCTGGGATCGGTATTCCAGTACTTACTACACTTTGAATTACGAAACTCCTCTCCCCTCCACTTTTCCACACACCAAAAACACCCACAGTTTTCTGTGATTCAGGGCAAAAGCGAATTTTTCTTCAAACAATTATCCTAGCCAAGCACATAGGCTAG
>Ga0209542_10001249_pt1 | contig 60291 bp, 60 predicted proteins | sample RifCSPhighO2_01_FD_184028 | JGI IMG/M metagenome (GOLD analysis project Ga0209542, IMG submission 184028) | Soil microbial communities from Rifle, Colorado - Rifle CSP2_plank highO2_0.1 (SPAdes) (version 2) | ecosystem: Environmental > Terrestrial > Deep subsurface > Rock core/Sediment ...
GCCTAGTCGTACGAGCTCTTTAGCCCATTCGATTGCGTCTTTGTTTGTGCGTTCGCGGCCGTTGTCGATATAGGCTTCCCAGCTTTTACCATCTTCGCTTCGTTTTGCTTCGATTGAGCCTACAATACATTGTGCGCCGAAGATTTTTGCGGCTTTGGTGATCAACTCTGGGTTGCGTGTTGCTGCGGTGTTAATTGCGACTTTGTCTGCGCCGGCCATCAAGAGTTTTCTAATATCTTCTACTGAACGAACGCCGCCGCCAACAGTCATAGGAACGAATACGCCTAATGAAATTGCTTCCTTGACGATATCTTGCAGGTTGTTTCTTTCGTAGAGACTTGCGACGATGTCAATGTAAAGAATTTCGTCTGCACCTTGTTCATAATATTGGCGTGCGAGTTCGGCGGGTTTGCCTACTACTCTTAAGCCCTCAAGATGAATTCCTTTGACGACGTTTGGACCTTTGACATCGAGACGGGCGATGACGCGGACGTTTTTTGCGTTGGTTGTTATACTCATTCTTTATCACCAACTCGCTTTTGTTTGCTTTCTTGATCTGTCCTGTCTATCAATTTCAGCATGTCGTACTCTTCGAATTTGTGAGCGAATGTTGTTAGTGATTCTGCCCATTCGGTGATGATGGTGTTGAACTTGCTGCGGATTTCGCTGCTGAGTGCGCCGAGGTCTTCGCCGTTCTTTGCAATCATCACAATAGAAAAGTCCCAGCTGCCTGATATTTGGAAGATTTCAACGATTCTTGGGTGTTGTCTCAGGTATGCGATGAATTTGTTGGTATCATCGTTTGTGTGGTTCCGGAGTTTAATCTTGACATCGACAATATTATTGTAGCCGAAATGACGAGGACGAAGTTGAATGCGTGGGAAGAATACAGTGTTCTTCATCTTTTCAATGCGCTTTTTTGTAGAGTCGATTGAGAGGTTTACTTGCTTCGCTATGTCAGTAATCGACATCCTGCAATCCTTCTGCAGTAAATTCAGTATAATACAATTCTTCTCATCCAACCTCATGAGGTTGACTTTCGATTACGATTATATAAAGATTTGGCAATTGTAAGAGTTATTCGGGGTATTTTTGTTGTTTTGTCTTAGAAATTAAGATGTTTTGTATTTCTGTGTCTTAGTTTTTAAGAAACATTTTTAACTGTGTTTCTTTTCTTTGCTTCTATGCACAGTGAGAAACATATTGCAGAAGAAACGCAGCGCTTCTTTCAGAAAGTGTATGCGTGGATGTTTTTGGGGCTTTTGATATCTGGGGTTACTGCGTATGTTGTTTCCAGTGTACCTGCGTTGTATAATCTCATACTGTTTAACAAGTTAGTATTTTTTTCGCTGATTATTGCTGAATTGATTTTAGTGTTTAGTTTAATATGGTTGATTAAACGGATTCATGCGCATGTTGCGTTGTTCATGTTTTTCTTTTACTGTTTTATGACGGGATTGACACTTTCGGCTATATTCCTTGTTTATACGACGTCGTCGATTGGTTTAGTGTTTTTTATTGCGGCTGGCATGTTCGGCACGATGAGTGTGTATGGATATTATACGAAGAAAGATTTGACGGGTATTGGTCAAGTGCTTATTATGGGATTAATTGGTCTTGTAATTGCGTCGATTGTTAATTTGTTTTTGCAGAATACTTTTGCTGACTTTGTGCTTTCAATTATTGGTGTTATCATATTTACTGGATTAACAGCGTATGATACGCAGAAGATTCGCAAACATAATATTATTGGGAATGAAGGAACTCAAGAGGATTTGAAGGAATCGGTGTTGGGTGCACTTACGTTGTATTTGGACTTCATTAATTTGTTCTTGAATTTGTTGCGGTTGATGGGGAAGAGGAAGTAGACTTATTGACTTGTTAAACTACTTTAACTTAATTAATTAAGCAGCTGGGGTAACATCAGCTACGGCTCGTATCTATTTATCTCAATATTCTCCGTGGCGCAGAGCGAGGCGAATGCCGAGCGGAGGGCACACGAAGTGTGACCGACTGCCGCCATGGGGGAGAATATTGGCTATTTTATTTAATAAAAAACAAACCTAAAACAACGCATAGATAAACGGCGATACTGCGCTACTTTGGCCGAATATGATGAGTGCGCCTGCTATGACTAAAAGAATTACTATCGGCGTCATCCACCAGGCTTTGCGGACTTTGAGGAATTGCCATACTTCGCCGAGCAAGGAGCTGTTTTGGTCGCTCATTTGAGTACCTTCTTCACATCTGTGTCGCTGCCCAATAAAAGTACTGGATTAATACCATCTTTTGTGATGATGATTTTTGCGTTGTTTTCTAGGCTTTTTTGAGTGACTTCGAGTTGTTTGAGTTTTAACGCATTACCTTTGAAGTGTTTGTCTGCGGCGTCGTTGACTAAACGGATTGCGTCGGCTTGTGCTTTGGCTTCGATTTGGACGGCTTGAGCACGACCTTCTGCGCGTTTGATTTCTGCGCGGCGTTCGCCGTCTGCTTGGGTTTCTTTTGCGGTTGCGAAGTCTAATGCTGCGATCTTTTCGTTTTCTGCCTTGACGACTTTATTCATGGTTTCTTGGACGTCTTGCGGAGGTTCGATTTCCTTTAATTCTGTGCGCACGACTTCGATGCCCCAGTGTTTTGTTTCGTTGCGCAGTGTTTCCATTAATGTGCTGTTGATTTTGTCGCGGCTGCTATTGGCATCGTTTAATGTCATTGTACCAATTATATTTCTTAATGTTGTACGAGATAATTGGACGATTTGATCTTCATAATTGTGGACGTTGTATTGCGATGATTTGACGGATGTTTCGTCAGGTTTTACTTTGAAGTAGACTTGTGCGTCGACTATTGCGTTTAACTTATCTTTTGTAATGATCTGCTGTGGTTTTGCATCGATCATGAACTCTGTAATATCAACTTTTGTTAGACGTTGAATGCCGGTGAATACATAACTTAAGCCTGGTTCTGCGAAGCGTTTGTATTTTCCGAATGTTTCTACCAAGCCTCGCTGGGTTGGACGAATGACGCGGAAGCCACTGGCTAAGTAGAGTACTCCAACGCCTCCAATAATCCATCCGATGACCATTTTAGTGCTGAGAAGTCGTTGGGTTAAATAGTTTTGGGTGTGGTTTCTTTTATTGCGTCTCTTATGTGTTTAATGAATACTATCGTGTCTTTCATATAATTCTGATCTCCTCTTTAAGCACTTGCTTCTTAATGTACTTATCTATACTATTATACGAAATTATTTCTACTTTTCGACCCATTTTCTTTTTCAGTTCAAATTCTATGTGAACTAATTTAAGTAAACTTATTTCTGGTTTGAATGTTGCTAAAATATCTATATCACTCTTCCTTTTCTGTTCGTTGCGGGCATATGAACCAAATATTCCTGCCTTTACTACGCCATTTTTTTTAAGAATTGGGATTATCTTCTTTGCTATAGGTTGAAGATGTTTTGGAAGCATGGAGAAACTGATGCTTTGAGAGTATTTAAAGCTTAGGATAACACTTTCTTCTCCTTCAACCCATCCACCAACACATCCGCCATGACTTCGTGTCCCTGCGGTGTAAAATGTCCGTCGTACGCGAAGTATTTTGGTGAGATCTTTGATTGTTTAAACTTCGCGAACGTTGGAATAAATATGATGTTGTTGTCTTTTGCGAATTGTGCTAATACTTTCTCAGCGCGATCACTGTAGATTTTGTTTTGTTCGAATCCGTATAATGTGCGGCCATCTGACCATTCTATTTCAGAGATTTGATGACCATAGGGATATGTTGTGAGGATGAATGTGGCGTTCAATTGCTTGCTGAGTTCTGAAGTTTTCTTTATATACGATAATGTGCGGTTCCAGTGGAGTTGTTCGTCATTTATTTGTTCGAATCGTGTGATACCGTATCTGTCGGTTTTGATGTTGTACATCGGTGCATTATTGATTTCTGTTGATTTCGGGAGAATTGCGTCTATTAATTTGAAGATGACATCTGCGAATCTTGTGATTTGGATGTTACTGCGGATTTTGTAGAAAAATGACGGATTTATGTTTGGCGCTGGCACAGCGACTATTTCGTTGTTTTCGATGATGCCGTCGTTTTCGCGGATGTAATCGTCTTGGACGTCACTCATGTCGAAATTCATAATGATTATATCGGGTTTGAATTCTTTGCCGCGGTTCTTCAAGTAGAGATATTGGAGAGCGGGTGAATAAGATGTTGCACCGGCGTTGATGACGTCGATGCTTTGTTTTCTTTGTTTTGTTAACTGATTTTGCATTAACTCTGTGTAGGTTTCGTTGTGTTCGACGCCATACCCCCAGGTGAATGAATCGCCGAGTACGAGGATTTTTAATTCTGCGTTGCTATTTGGTTCTTCGTCGCGTAAGCCGTAGCTGTTTATTTTTACGTTTGTGCTCCATTCGGATGATTTGAACTGCGCTTCACAGTTGGGTGCGTACGAGTGATCGATAAGTGCATCGGACTGTTTACAGCTTTCGATGGGATTTAATTGCAGGAAGACCTCTAATATTATGCCGCAGACTATACTCACGACGACGAGGAGTGCGAGGTTTTGGACTACCTTTCTATATTGTTTTGTTAATGATGTTTCGTTCATATACGAGAATAATGCGAATCCTATCAGAAGAATTCCGCCGATAATCAAGAAGGCTTGTATTAGTTCGGCTTTAATGATTAAAACACGGTTAAATGTTGTTGGAATACTACGTTGTGCGCCATTGATGAGCATGAGCAGACCGATGACGGCTGCAATTATTTCGCTCGCACTAGTCCTTCGCATACTTTTCACTATCCCACATATCCTTGGGATTGTCCTCGCGCTTGATTAAAAATGTGTCCATGACGAGATAATCTATTTCTGTGCCCATCATACATTTGTAGGCGTCAAATGGTGAACAGACGATTGGTTCGCCTCGGATGTTGAATGATGTGTTGATTAAGATGGGGACGCCCGACAACTTTCCGAATTCTTTAATGGCGTGGTAGTATCTCGGGTTTTGTTCTGGTCGAACGGTTTGCAGGCGGCCGGACCCGTCGACGTGCGTTACTGAGGGTATAATGTGACGCCATTCTTTTCTGACTGGATAGACCATAAGCATGAAGTCTGTAGGTAATGGAATTGGTTCGTCGCATTCGAAGTACTTCATTGCGTCATCTTCACAGACGACCGGAGCGAATGGACGGAATTTTTCGCGGTGCTTGACTTTGGTGTTGAGCAGTTCTTTTGCTTGAGGATTACAAGGGTTTGCGAGTATGCTGCGCGCGCCCAGTGCTCGAGGTCCCCATTCCATTCTCCCCTGAAACCAGCCGATCACTTTGTTTTCTTTGAGAAGTTGGGCAGTTTTCAGTACCATTTCTTTACCGCTGCTGAATTGGCTGTATTTGATGTTGTTTTTGTCGAGGAATGATTTGATCTCTTCGGTTTTGTATTCTGGACCCAAGTATGCAGTTTGCATTAACATGTGGCCTGTGCGTTTTTTTCCGAGTATTGTGTGATAAATGTACGATGCGACACCGATACTTGCGCCTGCGTCGCCTGCGTCAGGTTGTATCCAGATATCTTTGAATGGCGTTTCACGGAGGATTTTGCCGTTGTAGACGCTATTTAATGCGCAGCCGCCTGCGAGGACGACATAATCACACTTTGTTTCTTTGTGAACGTGATTAAGTATTTTGGTCATGACGTCTTCAAGTACGAGCTGGACGGCTGCGGCGATGTCTTTGTGGCGTTGGGTGAGTTGCTCGCTTTCTTTTCTGACAGGACCATCAAGAAGTGTGCAGAGTTTTTCTGAAGGCATTCTGTCCTTGTAATGGTATGTAAAATAATCCATATCAAATCTGTAGCTGCCGTCATCTTTGATGTCGATGACTTGCTTGAGTTTTTTGTAATAATTGTTCTTTTCTCGGTTCATTTCGCCGTAGGGTGCGAGGCCCATGACTTTGTATTCGCTGTTGTTGACGCTGAAGCCGAGATATGCGGTTATTGTTGAATATAATAATCCTAAAGAATGAGGGAAGCGGATTTCTTTGTTTAGTTTGAGGGAGTTTCCTTCACCAACGCCGTATGCTGTTGTTGTCCATTCACCGACGCCGTCAACTGTGACGACAGCTGCTTTTTCGAATCGGCTCATATAGAACGAGCTGGCTGCGTGAGCGAGATGGTGTTCAATGAAAATTATTCCTCGTTTGTATCCGAGTTTCTTTTTTATGATTCTTGGGACGCGGAGTTTTTCGTTAATCCAGGATGGCATTGAACTCACAAATGTTTTGAAACTGTGCGGAAACATATGGACGTGCTGGGCCATGACGCGTTCGGCTTTGAGGAATGGTTTTTCGTAGAAACCGATGTGATCGATTTGGTTGATGGTGATATTTTGGCTCTTTAAACAATATTTGATTGCGTTGATTGGAAATGTTGTGTCGTGTTTCTTTCGGGTAAAACGTTCTTCCATTGCTGCTGCTACGACGATGCCGTCCTTGAGAAGGGCGGCGGCGGAATCATGGTAAAAACAGCTGATGCCGAGGATATATGTCATGTCAAAAATCACCTTTAGACAATTGATGGACTGCTGTGATTTTTGAGCATGTCAGAAACATATTCTCTTTTCCATCGTCGGATTTTATCCGACGGCTATTACTTATGTATATTTCTGACATTAGAATTGCCTGTAATATTTGTTTGATTGATGAAAGTCAGACCAGTAGCTTCCGTCTTTCTTTTTTAATTCAAGGAGTTCTTTTTTGGACACTTTATTTGCGAGCGAGGCGATGCCGACACCGATGATGTAGACTATACTGAGGAGGACGGTGTTTACTACTGTACTAATGCATAGGCCGAATTCTTTCAGGCCGTTTTGGAAGTCTTTAAGTTGGTTTGTTTTGCTCATTTTTGAAGGTAATTTTTGAGTGTGAAACCGGCTGCGGTGATTGCTGCGGTGAAGATGATTACTCCTATTATTGATTTGAGATTGAAATTGATTCTGTTGGTGAGGATTAAGATGGTTGAGAACATGGTGGTGAATAGAAGATAGCCTGCTCCGAAACCTGCGATTTGAGCTGTGTTCATTCGTTTGAATTGAGGAATGTGGTTTATATTCTTTGTTGTGGTTTATATTGAATTAATGGATTAGATGACTACTATAGGTTTAACCAGTTTAATCAGCTAATGGAGGTAACAGCACGATCTCTACTTCACCTTCACAACCTTAAACTCTTCATTCTCAAATACAACAGTTCCTTTGATCTCTGGATTTTGTTTTGTTATCTCTTTTTCAACATCGCTTATCACAACGTAATCCATTCGATACTTTGTGCTTTTGTTTGGAAGTGTATTGTATAATTGGTTGATACTATCACGGACGTTTTGTTTGACATTACAGCCATCTGCGATTGTTTCGGATGCGATATGGAATGTTAATAGGTGTGAGACTGCGGGTTCGAAGAGATCGTATCTGTATTGTGCGCCCTTTATTTTTTCGAATTCGTCTTTCCAGAGGGTTTTAATTGCGCAGGTGCTACTGAGGAAGATGAAGTCTTTTGTTTCTGCATTCAGGAGTTTGTAGACTATTAATCGGCGTTCGATGTTTTCGGCGACACTTGTTGATTCGGTGATGGCGTTTGGGATGAAATTATTGTTGTGGGTGTAGACGGGTAATAATAAAATTAGTTCGGAGTTGAGGGTGGCTACGACGTCGTCGTTGTTTGTGTTTTGGTTGAGCCAGGTGTAAAGTTCACTTTGTGGTTCTGGGATTGTGAATTCATCTGCCATGGTGACGGCGAATACGGATTGCCAGGTTGCGCCGAATATGAGAAGGATGACGACGACGCTTTGGAGTACTTTGTAGAAATAGTCGCGCCAGAAGCGGGTTATTAGGATGTTCGCGATGTAACTTCCGGCGATGATGAGGCAGGGCCAGATTGTTGTGGTGAGCCAGTGTCTTGGAGAAACGGTGAAGCCGAGGATGAGTTGGATGTTCATGACGAGGATACTTGCGAGGATGAGCGCGTTGATGAATGAGTTGTCAGGTTTTTCGGTTGGAGTGTTCTTTAGGCTGTTTACTATTTTTATTGCGGCGAGGGTGACTCCGAGGAGGAGGGTGATTGGGTAATTGATTGTTCTGGTTGCGTCGGTGACATGGCGGTTGACGAGGCTGCCCGTGGATGAATCTGTGAGGAAACTGAGGAGGAAAGGCAAACCGATGATTAGGGTGATTATTGCGCTCGCTGCGATGAGTTTTGCGATGGGCTTGTTGTTTAGGTGGTTTATGAAAAGGATTGTAAGGAAGACGCCGTAGAATGTCCAGTAGTAGAAATACGTGTAGAACAAAAGACCGCCTGCGAGACCGGTGATTACTGCGTACGTCCATGATTTTTTTTCTATTGTGATAATGAGTAGGAGGAGGATTGCTGCGAAGACGGGGTAATCGAAGAGGACAGGGTAGAATCTTGAAAAATAACTGATAGGTTGGGTGATGTTGTCGGTTGCGAACTTCAGCATGTAGGTTGGGGAGAAAAAAAGGAGTGCGGGGGCTATTAACGAAATGATTTTGTTTTGGGTTATTTTGAGGGCTATCAAGTACGTGAGGAATGTACTGATTGCGGTGAAGATGAATAGTGAGATGATGTAGGTTGCGTTGATGCCGATGAGTTTTGCTATTCCTCCGAGGACTATTGAAGGGAATGGTGCGCCAATGTAGGAGAAATGGAAGTCCTGCTTTTCTTCGTAGACGTTGGATGTGGGGAAATGTCCGTCCATGACTTCTCGGAGATATTGTGCGTACAAGACTTCGTCGACACTTCTCGCGTCGGTGCCTTTGACGGCGAATGGACTGTATGGATTTTCGCTGAGGATGGGCATTAAGAGCTGAGGTAGAAGGAAGATGAGGCCGATTACTGCTGAGAGGATGAGTGCGGACTTGTGTTCTTGGAGAAATGTTCTGAGCTTATTCATAAGCTCATGTTTTATCGACTATTTATTAAGGGTTGTGGTGGTTGCTTGTAGTTACGACAATAATTTGCATACACTTTCCAAGTCTGAGAAATCTCCTGGTTCTTCTTGACTCAATTGTCTGTTGAATTCCCTGCATTCTTTTGAGCCGTTCAGTTTTTTTATAACTTCTAGGCAATCAGCTTTTGTCTTCTTTTTCATATTTTGAAGCAAGTCTACTGTACTATTTAAAGCTGAAATTTCTTCTCTTTGGCATATCTTTGATAATTCTTGGCTTCTACAGTAAACATCTAAGTCGGCCAGATTTTTATTCTTGCTTAGAATAACTCCTTTCTCTTCAGCTTTTCTGCATAGTGATATAAATATACTTGATGTGTTTGTCTTCAGATGATCATATTCTTCAATATTATCTAGAGCTTTTTCGTACTTTTTATTTACGATATTTTCTTGCATTTTTAGCAGGGTTGTTTCTATTTGCTCGAAATCTTTAGCATAATAATACGACAGGCTATAATACTCATCCTCTATTTCTGCCAATGCAATCTGTGCTTTTCCTAGTGGCGGTGGGCTTACGATAAACATAATTATTGCTATTATGTTTAATATTATCATAAAAATTACGATTCCTATTGTGAACTTCTGGTAATCTGATGAACATTTTTCTCTTCTTTCTTTTAATATTGTTACAATCAGGTTGCATATCATTACTGCTACAATAATTCCTCCATACAATGCAGTACTTATTCTACTGTACAACTGGAAAATTATCGTGACCGGCATTATCAGGATAAAAGCTATGGCAAATCCTATTATCCATTCGCTTGATTTTACTCCTTCAAAATCCCATATTTTTTTCTTATCTTTCATTTTTCCATAATGAACTCGCCGATAACCATTCCTGAAAGACTTAGCCATCCGAAAAGAAAACCGTATATTATTGCGATTACTAATCTAATTATGTTTGATTTTTTTTCATCTACTTTCTTTTTCTTTAAAAACCATGAGACTACAATTCCGACGGGTATTGCAATAATTCCTGCTACAACACTAAGTATGAACATCCATAAACCTTGTGCATATTTCTCTGGCGTTGCAGTTTTCGTTAGCAGGAAAAATAAGCCTATGTATAATGCGAGAGAAATTGTTATTGCTAATGTAAGTTTTATTGACTTTTTCATTGTGATATCACCTGCTAGGAGAATAAAAGTTTTATTTAATAATCTATGTCTTTATTTTTGCTGTCTCCACCACTCATACGTCTCAATCACCGTCTCCTTGAAATCAATCATCTGTTTCCATCCCAACGCTTTCAATTTACTGTTGTCGCCGATGATTGTTGGACGTTCGTTCTTGCTCATGAATTCGGGGGCGTTTTCGATGACTGCACGTTTCTTTGTGTGGACTTCGAGAATATCTATTGCTTCCTGGATTGTGTTGCCTGTGCCGCTGCAGATGTTGTATACTTCGGTGTTTCCCTTGTCGATGAGGATTTTGTATGCTGCGCAGGCGTCGGTGACGTGAAGGAAGTCGCGCACTGCAGTGCGGTCGCCCATTTTTAGTTTTACTTCTTTGCCTTTTGATTCGGCGAATGCTTTTGCGATTTTTGGAATGACGAAGTGATCGCGTTGGCGTGGGCCGGTGAAGTTGAATGCGCGGGCGCAGACGATTGGTAATTTGTACTGTGATTTCAGCTGTTCTTGCAGGATTTTTGCTTTGACGTAGGGTGAAGAATCGCATAACTTGTCGGTTTCTTTGAGATGTTTTGGTGAGGGACAGTAGACCATTGCGGATGATATCATCAGGACTTTGGTAGTGAGTTTGTTTTGTTCTATTGCGTCGAGAAAGTGTTTTGTACTGAGATAGTTTACTTTCATCCAATGGTCTTCGTTACCCATGCTGTCACGCTGGGAACTGAGACCGGCGAGAAGGACGAGTTTTGTTGGTTTGGTTGTCTTGATTACTTCTTTTATTTGATGTTCATTTGTAAGGTCGAGTTGGAGGATGTTTTTGTCTGTTCGTTGGCGGGATGTTCCTACAATTTGTTCTTTAGTTTTTTCGCTCTTTAGATTATCCCAGAATACTTTTCCTGCGAATCCGTCGATGCCGGTGACTAAAGTTGTCATTATGTTGTTTATTTTGGCTTGGCTTATTTAATCCTTACTGCGGCAACATCATAGGTGGGTGACGGTCATGCTTTGCATGCCCTACTCGCTTCGCTCGTCACCACCAATGTTGCCGCACGAGTATCACGAGAACGAACGTGTGTCCTCCTTCCGTTAATCTACACCACCGTGGCGCAGAGCGAGGCGTATGCCGAGCGGAGGGCGCGAAGCGACCGACTGCCGCCATGGAGGTGGTGTGCTATCTATTTACTTTTTAATCATCTCGCTCGTATATCTTTTCTTCTGAGAAGTAATCGTAAATAGCCTTTGCCTACGGGAATTAATTTGACTTTGGATTCGCCGTATTTGCGGAATATCATGGTAATTGGGACTTCGGCGAATGTTTTCTTGCGGTTGGCGGCGATGAGTAATATTTCCATTAGACCTTCGAAACTTTTTGCTTGGACTAATGGAGCTATTTCTTTGATTGTTGCGGCGTCAAACATTCTATAACCGCTGCTTTTGTCCTTGACTTTGATGTCGAATGCTTTGTCGAACACGAAGTTGCTGAATTTGCTCAGAATTGTTTTAAGGAATGGGACTTTCAAGCGCTTTGCGCCTGCTATCGCGCGCGAGCCGATGACGATGTTGTAGCCTTCCTTAGCTTTCTCGATGAGACGAGGGAGTTCTTCTGGGTAATGATTCAAATCGACGTCCATGGTGACGACATGGGTTGCTTCGGGACTGACTTTTTCGAATCCTAATTTGAATGCGTTCATAATGCCGCGAGGTTCGCGTTCGTAGAAGACTTTGATTTTTAGATCGGGATGCGCTTTTTTGAATTCGTCGATGACGTCGACGGAATTGTCTGTGCCTTCGATGACGAAAACTAATTCATAGTCTGCGGCAATTGTTTTCATTGAATTGGTGATGCGTGCGAGAAGTTCGGGGATACTCTCTTCTTCGTTGTATGCAGGGAGAACAAATGAGATGAACATGCTGTGTTTTTGTTCTTGCGTTTTTACTGTTTTTGCTTGCTCGCCTTTCATTGCAGAATCACTTTACTCTCTTCCTTACCGATAACTTCAAACACGGGAAGTGGGAATATAAACTTGCCGCCATTATTCATGTACTCGGTTTCGCGTTCTAAGAATTCCTTTTGAAAGTGCCAGGGCAATACTAACAAGTAATCTGGTTTTTGGTGGCGCATTTCTTCCTCTGATTTAATGGGGATGTTGCTGCCAATCGTGACTTTTCCCCATTTGACGGGGTTGCGTTCGGCGATTGCTTCGACTAACGAGCTGTCGATATCGAATAACTGAAGAAGGGTATTTCCTTTCGTTGATGCGCCGTAGCCCCAGATTTTCTTACCCTTTGCTTTTTCTTGGATGAGGAAGTTTCGGAATTGTTGTTTTGTTTCGATTATTTTTTGATAGTAATCTTTGTAGGTTTGTGGATCTTCGAGCTTTAAACTTTCTTCGTAGTGTTCGAGGCTTTTGACTCGGAAATCTGTGACATCGCGCATTTGGGCAGTGCTAAAATTGTGCGGGTTTGCGTGGGCTTTTCGAATGTATACTCGGTAACTGCCGCCGTTAATGTCGTTGAGTAATACATCTACTATTTTGAAGTTGTGGCGGTCTAACAAGTATTTGAGGCTTTTGAGTGAATAGTATTCCAAATGTTCATGGCAGATGTTATCGAATGCCATTTGCTTTAACATTAACGGCAGATAACTCATTTGGATAATCCATAAGCCTTCGTCATCGAGCACTCTTCCGACGTCACTGACGAACTGATTAGGATCTTCGAGATCGTAGAACATGGCGATACTTGTGACGACTTTGGCTTTCTTTTGGTAATGCTTGAAATAGGATTCGCTGTTGAAATAATCGACGATTGTGATTGTACTGTGCTGGGATGAGTATTCATACAAGTTTTTTGCGGGGTCGAAACCTACTTTAGTTATGTTTGCGGGGTAGAATTTGAGCAGTGTGCCGTCATTACAGCCGATGTCGACCACAATGTCGCTGGGCTTTAGCTGGGTGAGCTGCATGACGGATTCTGTGATACTTTTGAGCTCGTTCGTCATCGTTGTGTTCATGCCGGATCTGTACCAGTATTCTTCGTACATGAAATTTGATGGAGTGGAATGCTTGAGTTGGACTAAGCCGCTCTTTTTGCCGATGCAGAGCGTTAATGGGACTTTAGGTTTACGGGGGGGTTGATCTTTGTTGAGAAAGTCGGATGCGTATAATTCGCCCAAATCGAACAGTTCGATAAGCTCGCTGTTGTCGATTCTGCACGTATTTCGTGTGATTACCCCCATCTTTCCGTTTGGATGTGTGTTATTTATATAGTTTTGCCAGTTGGAGTAGGTGAGTGGGTTCGTTGCTTTAATCTCATTTTTAAGCGAATTTTGTACGATTACGAACTCTTTAATTAGCTATAAGAACTGATACCCTTCAGTTCTTAATACTCAAAAATATATTATTTTTGAGAAAAGTGGGGTGCGGCACGACACACAATAATACGTCTGGTTGCGTTTGATTGCGTGTTCCCCATTAGCTGATATATTGAGTGGTCGAGAATGTACTCTCTTAAATTAACCTACGCCACAATCATCAATATAATTCCTACAATAGAAACGGTTGCCATGCTGGCGTGGAACATGACGTCGTCTTCGTGGAAGTACTGACCACCTATGAATGTTGTGAAGATGACGGCAGACGCGATGATTGCGCGGATGACGCCGGTTAACGCGGTTGTATCGCTGAGCGCGAACAAATATGCGAACGAACCGATCATGGTGATGGCGGCTAATCGTGCAATGGGAGCGAGATGAGTTCGAAGGAATGGAATGTCAATTCTGTCCTTGTAGAACATGTACATGACGCAGATAAACATGAGGACTTCGATGATACGCACAAAATAGAAATATGTAAACGGGTCGGAACGCGTCACTATCGTTCGATCGAGCATGATGGCGAATGCGTCACAGATGGTTGCGCCGAGGATATAATATAACTGTTTCTTGGTAATATCATGGCGCTTGTAGTCGTGCAGGCCAAGATAGAGTAATGGGATAATAATCAGAATAATGCCGAGCAGATGGATGATGTTGATGAATTCGCCGAGGAATATCATAGCGAAAATAACGACGAGAATTGCGGTGATACCGCCGCCCATGGGCTCGAATAATGTAATGTGCATTTCTTTGAGGACTCTTAACGTAAGGAGATTTGAGATGACTGCTAGAACGCTGACGAGGACGATATAACTGAAAACTTCTTTTGAAGGAAGACTCACATATGGTAATGTAAATTGTGCAATTGCGAACATGCAACTGTAGAAGACGATGACAAACTGAATGGGTTGACTGTTGCTGAGGATGCTTTTCTTGACGATGTCTCGGACAATGGATATTGTAAGCGCGAGAAGTGAAGCGATTACCCAGATCATGTTGAAAAGGATTGCTGGATGGTTTAAATGTATTTAGTTTTCCCTCTTTTTTGATATTATAATCTAGGGGAAAACTGATGTGCTCAAGAACAAGCTTGTTCTTGACATGTTGTGTGGGTTATTTCTTTGACAGCTCGATTATGTTTAGTATTTGAGATGTTAGCACTACGATTGCGTTTATGTAGTTGTAGAATAGTTCGACGTATCCAATGCCTTGGACGCTGAAAATGATCCAGCCGGCGGTCATGAGGAGTGCCATAATGTCAAGAAGGACGATGAACATGACTATTCTTTTCATATCAATCCTAATACACGTAATGCCAGGAGAACCATTGCGATAAAACTTAAGATAATGAGAACTACGATTATTCCGATGATTAGCTTATCTCCACTCTTCTTTTTTTTCATAGGATATACTACTTTAGTTTTGCTTATAAGATTTGCTAAAGCAAGCCTCACGATACATTACGATTAAAGACAAAGAAAAATGACAGCTTTCAAACTTTTCCACACGAAGTGCAGTACTCGTCTGAACGATTGGCTGTTTAACTGCCGCGTTCGAATGAGAGCGGGTGAAGCAACCTATCTATGGCCGTCTGAGTATTAGTTTTATTGGGTGGTTTATAAGCTTTTTGGGTGATCTACGCTTATTTTTTACTTCGCTTCCAAGCTAATCTGTTTGTCCTTCAAATCTATCTTTTTGATCTTCTTTAATCCGCTGAGGAATTTTTGGACGGCTTGCCAGCCGTGGGCTTCCTTTTCTTGCTGAACTTTTGTTAACAGCGTTTTTACTTCACTGTAATGCTCATAGAACCAGTCGCCGCGTTTCTTGTGTTCGTCGGTTAGACTTTCTACTTCTTTGAGTTTTTTCTGTTGTTCGGACAAGATATGTTGGACGCTTTTGATTTTTTCTTGGTACTGCGCTTCTTTCTTGAGTTTTTCGCGCTGAGCGGATGACGTACTTAATGATTCGTCAAGCGCCTGGTTGAATGTTGGGATTATCTTTGCACTTTTTGCTGATTTTGATTTTAATTCGATGGGTGCGATGATGTTGTCGTAGAGGTATCCTTTTGGAAGTTCTTTCAAAAGTGATTGTATCGTTTGGGAGATTTTGACACTTTGTGATAACGTTAATTTTTCGGTGGTCTTTGCGATGCCTGCACGAACGCAGATTTCTTCAGCCATTAGACCGCCTAAACCTATACTTGACGCGAGGATTTTTACGAGCGATGATTCTTTTGAATCGTTTATAACGAGCTCGAGCGCTCTTCGTGTTGCAGTGAAGATGTTTAATTCTAATGGTGGGATAATATACTTCTCTCCTGATTTAATTGAACGAGCTTTGAATTCCTCTTTGGTGAGCGATTGGAGTACGGTATTTGTTTTACTCTCGCAGACGATGATATTTCCCTTGGAAAAGAATTCGATGTACATATTATACGACGTTTCTTTGCTTCTAATCGTCATATGTATGATGCGTTGGGCGTCGACTTGTTCGAATGTGCCAATAATGGCGTTGATGAGATGTTTGCGGAGGAACATGCAGAAACCGCTGGGAGATTCCATTTTTGGCTTTTGAGTTGTAATGTACATGTATTTGCCGGGGATGATGCGGAGCATTGTTTTACCATGAGTTCGGTTGTACAGTTCGATAAAGAATTCAGTGTCTTCGGATTGGTAGACTTGGACTATTTTACTCTCGTTGAATTTTTGGAGTTCTGTCACTATCGCGTGCAGTTCTACTCCGGATATTTGGGGTTTGGTGATGTCCATGGTGAGTTTATTATACTTAATTTACTTATTCTGACTATTTAACTATTACTGCGGCAACATCATCGGCGAGTGACGGTCATGCTTCGCATGCCCTACTCGCTTCGCTCGTCACCGCCATATGTTGCCGCACGAGCATCACGAGACCGCTAACAACTTTAATTACTGTCTGCTATCCACTTCTTAACGTCTTCTATTAATTTGTTTTCGTTGAGATGAGTCGTATCTACTATGTATAGGTTATGGTTGTTTTCCTGTGCTTCGGTCAAACAGTTTTCGAAGATTTCGGCGTCGAGGTTTTCGCGGACTTTGCTTTCTGAATATCCTCGAGTTTCCAGGCGTTTCTTTAAGACTTTCAATTCGCAGCGGGTGACGATGCAGATATTTACTACCTTTGGATTAATGACATGGCTCATGTGGGAATCGATGACGAGGTTTTCTTTACTTGACTTGATGAGCTTTTCTAGAATGTTTTTCAGCTTGTCCGCATCGACAATTGTGCACATGCGTTGGTTGTCGTATTCATCACAGATGTTGTGCTGTTTGATGATTTCGTTGACGTCGATGTACTTGTAGTTTAGTCTACTGCTGATGAGTTTTGCTACGGTTGTTTTACCTGTGCCGGGGGTGCCGGTGACGATGATGTGCATACCTCTTTAGAATTCATTCTGCTTTAAATGGTTTGCTTACTTTTCTATTCTAACTCACTTAATCAGCGAATTGGGACACGCACGCAAAGTGCGCCACGCGAAGTCACCTTCGCTAGTTGCGCTCAGCGCTGCTTCGGCAACTTTGCTAGTCACGTTCGACTTCGTCTCGTGACCAACACGACGTCATGTGCACCCGGATGGTCTGATTATAAGTACTTTAGAACTATTAAAAGAAAGTAGCTATCTCCTTCGCTTGAATTGTTCGCTCAGCGACAATGATAGCTTATGTGAATATTCGGGCTTTGCTTTTGGCTGTTCTTTTTGTTTGATATTGAAACCGAATCCTATTTTTTGTGCAGGCGCGCGTTTTACTTCTGCTTTAGGTTCTGATTTTCCGCTCGTTTTTACTCCCTTCTTTGCTTGACGCTGTCTTTTATGGTAGCTGTATGTAATCTTCTGGAAATAATGCTGGTTCAATACGCCTTGGAATGCCAAGATGAACAAGAAGAATACTATGGAGTATCCGATAATCAAGTATAAATCAGTCTGAATTGCTTTGATTTCGGGGTTGTACATTAATACGACGCGGAGTACACGCTCGCAGATGACAAATGGATTGAACGCAGCTATTTGTCGGATGATCGGCGGCATACTTTCTAATGGAATAATAACACTGGACATGAACAAGAAGACGCTGCCACTGGTAATGGTTGCTAATGTTCCTGTTTCTTCAGATGTAAATATGTAACCAATGCCCATGCCCCATAACGTAAACATTGTTGCAGTGAGCAAGAGCACGATAATAACCATTGGGAGGTTTGCTGTAATTTGCGCTGAGAATGCATATCCTGCAATGAGTAAGATGATTCCAATTTGGATGCCTACTAAAAACATGTTTGTCAAGAATGTTCCAACGAGGAATGTGACGTTTCGTGTTGGTGAAATGAAGTTACGGAAATATGCTGGGCTGTGCTTTTCCATCATGACGAGTGTTGTGCTGAGAAGCATGGAAATGAACATAATAACAAGCACCATCAAGCTTGGGAACAAGTAATTCAGATACGTTGTCGGCGCTGCAACAGGTTTTATTTCTGTCGTAAACGGCTGGGCGATTGCTTCAGGGTTTGTTACTTGGATTGACTGGATATCTGCAATGATCTTTTCGAATGCGGTATTTAATTCTGTTATTTGTGTTAATCCATCGCTTAACTGCGTTTGTGCTGTTTCTAATTTTGGTGTGGCTGATTCCTTAATCTGGCCAGCTTTTGTCAGTGTTTCTTTTGTCGATTCGATGCTTGCCTTTAATTTATCCAGTGATTCTTTTAATTTTATAAAACTTGGATCGTTCGCACCTTCGATTACCTCTTGTGCCTCTTCAATTTGGTCTATTGCTTTGCTTAACTTTGTTGCTGTTGATGTTCCGTTTACATCAGTATTTGCTGATGCTACTTGTTTATGTGCCTCTTCCAATGCAGCAGTTAAGTTTGTTTCAATTCCTGCAAGTCTTGTATTCACGTCATTAATCGGGAATGTTTCATTCTCAGTAAACGTGAAATCTAGGCTGTCTAAATCAGTTTTTATTCCGCCTATTCCGCTTTCAACGTCTTGTGTTTTTGTTTTTAATGATGTAATTGTATCTTTCTTCGCATTTAACTCGGTTTTTGATGCTTCTAATTTGTTAATTAAAACGGTAATCAAGTTCTTTGAGACTTCACGAGCACTTGTGCCGAAACCTTCGTTCACTGTATCGAGAATCATCCAGACTAAATTGATCTTACTTTGGTCGACGTGGAATATGACTTGCTGCTGCTCATTTGTTGTGAATGCTAGATTCGGTGGAAATACGACACATGTATTGATTCCTCCTGATTTTATATCTTCGATACATTGCGCTTCGGAGTCATATTTTACGACGCGTAGATCTTTTGCTGTTAATTTTCCCAGTAAATTTTCGACGTCTGGGCTGTACGCTTCAGAATATGTCCCAATCGTGATTCCAAATGTTTTTGCGTTGTCGAATGCGACGCCGAGGAGGAGTATAACAAGCAATGGTGCAAGAATAATGATTAATGCAGAACTTCGTGAACGGATTAATAATTTCAGGTCTTTTATGATTAATCGTAATAAATTTCTCATGGTCTATCCTCTTTTTTTGCTATTTACTCTTTTGTTTACGTCTATCTTTTCTATTAATCATCAGATGCAATCTCTTTGAATAACTCGCGCAATCGTGGACGGTGAACCTCAAGTGCGAGCACTTTTGTTTTTCCGCTGTGCATAAGTCTCGCTAACTCAACGAGGGTATCTTTCGGATCTTTTGTGTACAATTTGAGGTTTGTTCGCTCTTTCTTTACCTCTTGAATTGAACGGCTCCGCAGATTTTTTTCTAACGCATCTACATAATCTTCAGTTGTATCTATTGAGATTTCGACTAAATCGCCGCCAAACTTATCCTCTATTTCTAGGACGGTTCCGCACTGCAGTAATTTTCCATTCTTTAAGATTGCAACACGGTCACAAGAGCGTTCCATTTCTTCAAGGAAGTGAGATGCGACGATAATTGTTGTGCCCATTCGGTTAATCGCTTCGATAAGTTTCCATGTTTCGTCTCGTAATACAGGGTCTAAGTCTGCGGTTGGTTCGTCTAATATCAAAATTTCTGGTTTATGGATGAGGCCGCACATGATACTTAATCTGCGCTGCATGCCGCCGGATAAATATTCAGCAAGCTTATCCTGGTGTCCATCAAGCTTTGTTAATCCGAGTAAATGTTTTGCATTCTCAGATACTTCTTTTGGATGTAACTTATGCAATGCGCCGAAGTGCTCGAGATTTTCCCTGACACTTAACTTAGGGTAAAATGATGGCGCTTGAGGCGCGAAACCGAACAATTTCTTGACCTCAATGATGTTATTGTGGAGTTTCATTAATTCTTTTGGATTTTTTTCGTTGAAAATACGACTTGAATGATATCGGATTTCTCCTTCATCTGGCTCTAAGAAACCAATTAAATGATTGAGAAGCGTTGTTTTTCCGGAGCCAGACATACCGATGATTCCGAATATTTCACCTTGATTTACTTCAAAATTCATATTATCAAGAACTATTCTGTTGCCTAACTCTTTTGTGAGATTTTCAACTTGGAGTGCTACTGCCATTACGTTGTGTTATTTTTGAGAAGTTTATAAATCTTTAGAATGCCCTTGAGAACATTATGAGACTACCAAAAACCCAACTTCTAAGATTTTTTTTATTCCGTTCGCAACACCATTATGTAATCCAGAAAGAGGCTGGATGGATTCCACTCAGGATTCACCAGCTTAACAAATTCCATCATCGTGCCGTTACAATTGATGATACGCTTATCTTTTCCTCTGATGCTGTCCACATTACCGCAAAAAATCCATTCATCCGGAAGATTATCGTCATTCTTATCCTCGGCTATAAGCACTTGCAATGCAAGATAGTTATCTTCATAATTAATTGGAGTAAGTGTAATCTGCACTGTTCCGGTGTGGCTTAGAAAAGACTGGTTATGCTGTTTAAATGCAAATTGCATGTCAGCTTTAGGGGGCATCTCACAATCGTCAATTAATCCGTTTGCGTTCCACCAGTTATCTACGTAATCATCATTCAAATATGGCGCTTTGCTGCAATATTTCTTGTCCGTGCCGTGCTTCAACAATAATCTGTTTACCGGAACATCTTCACACCAGCTCTCGTTGCAGAGTTTTTGTGTTTCTTCGCTCGGTTCAATGATTTTGTCTACCTTTATCATTCTGCAATTATTATTCTCACAGATTTCATATTCGTATACGTCACTTTTTGGTATTTTTTGGAGGTTTTGCATGGATGATGGTGTGCTATCGGATTGTTGCTCACCATTCTCATCTCGAACATAAATAAGGAGCGCAAAGAATGTTATGATGATGAAAATTGATCCCAATGTTGTTTTATTCATCTGTTTTAGAAATGATGTACACCTATTAAAGCCTGAGGTTTTGCTCCTTGTGTTTGCTTACCACGCGTATTTCGCAAATTTCAATAATCGTGGTTCTTTCATCAGCGCTTTCATTAATTTCCACGGTTTCTCTCGGTCGTGCTGTTCGAATACTGCTTTGACTTTTTGTTGGCTGAGGAGTCTAATCAATTCATTCCAATCGTCATTGCTGAACTTGTCGAGGGCGTTGCGTATCTTTAAGTGGAGCCAGAGGTCTTTACCTATTTTTTTCTTCCAGCGTTTTGTATAACTATCATTGTTTTTGATTGCGTCTGCGAGGCATTGGGCGGCTTTCAGGCCGGGAATGATGCCGCCTGCTGTTGTAGCTTTAACTTGAGTTGCGGCGTCGCCAATGAGGTACATCTTTAGGTTGTTCTCCTGTGATTCTGTAACATACGACGGGTCGTAGATTGGGATCGGGCCGGCTTGCATTTCGATTTTTTTAAATCCATGCTTGTCGATGAACGTTTGAAAATTTGTGCTTGTTCCTTTCAAGCCGACGCGGGCTGTTTTATTGTTTTCAGGAACGATCCATGCGAAGAAACCGGGGCTGATATCATTATCGAAATACACAGTGTACTGTTTTGGGTTGAATGCACCGGAGACGCGGGCTTGGATACCCACACAATACTTTCGTTGTTTGGTTGGGTTAAGAAGTTTTGACACAGTACTGGTTGCGCCGTCTGCGCCAATGAGGACGTCGGTTTCGATTTCTTTGAGTTTGTTTGATTTTGTGTCCTTGATGACTATTTTGTTGTTTTTTCTCTCGACAAAACGATGGCTTGTGTGCAGTTGTGCGCCTGCTTGCTGCGCTTGCTTTGCTAAATATTGGTCGAATTGTGTACGGTGGACGATGTACTCTTTTGATTTAATCTGGAATGTGCTTTGGTTTGGGGCGGTTACTTCGATGCTTTCTGTGCTGTTCGTTATGTATTCTGCTGAAGGTGTGAAGACATCGTTGAGACTTATGGTCATTAAACCAGTGCATTGGATGGGTGTGCCTACTGTATCATGGTCTTCGTAGATGTGTACTGCGTGCCCTTGTTGTGCGAGGAGGACTGCTGCGTAATTTCCTATCGGACCTGCGCCAATAATGCTTATTCTCATCTGTTTGTCGACGATTAACTCCTTTTTATATCTTCCCTCTTTTCGTTAGGTTTAAATCTACTATGGATATTCCTTCTAATATCCTTATGAATATCCCTAGAATTAAGCTTAAAATTAGTGCTTTTATACGTGAACAGCGAGTTGTGACTACATCGGAGATTGCTGCTCATCTGGGTGTTTCGTGGAATACGGCTGAGAAATATCTTCTTGAACTGACGATTGATCATGCCGTTGTCCGTGTGAAAAAAGAAGGGGTGAATTTATGGCTGATGAACTGAAACATTCCTCTGTGCTTGCATTTATTATTTTAGTTTCACTCCTGCTTGCGTTTGCTGCGCAGAACTATAATGTTACGGGTGCGGTTATTGTTGATTCTACCGATCCTGTGCTTTCATTATCTGACATGTCAGAAACAAGCATTCGCAAGTTTTTTGATTCGGCCCGAGAAATAGGATCGTTTGTTTCTGAGCATGGTCAAGAACTGACTGGCTCAAGCCAGTCAGTTCTTGACATTTTTGGCATACAAGCGACTACCATAGATCGGGCTGTTGTTATTGGACGTATGGTTTGGGTTGGACTCATTCAATCTGAACTTAGTCTTGTTGTATTTGTATTGCTTATTGCGCTTGTTGTTCTTGTATTCAATAGACGAGCACATGTGCAGGTTGTTTCTTCACACTCGACACGCACGCTTTCTCAACCTTTAGCTGATATTGTATTGCTGCCCTATGCTTTTGCCGCTCATTCCATTTTGTTTGCTTCACGCATGTTTCACCGATGTACATTTGTTTTTTATGAGATGAAGCATGCGGTTCTACCTCTGAAACCAGTCTATAAGTGCTTTACACCTATCCATGTTTCTCCTGCAGTTGAGATAGATACGTCAGAAATAGGCATTCGCAAACTTCGGGCTTTAGTCCGAGGACAAGAATCTCCTATTTCTGAGCATGATCAAGAACATGCTGTGGGCTCAGTAGAAATGCTCGGCATTTCTAATGTGCTCAGAAATCTGCAGATTTCTGACATGAGCCTGCCAGTTCTTGACACTTCTATTTGCGGTGAAACCCATGCGATTGTTGTTGAGCCAATTAAACTTGAGTCGTCGATTGAACAATCTGTTGAACTTCCTATTGATTATGACGCAAAGCTTGCGCATATTGAAGAACAATTACAGCATCTTTCTGTTGGATTAGAAAACCATGAACTCGTTGATTATATTCGGAAGCATCTTGCTGCAGATCGAACTGCTCGTGACATTGAAGAGTCACTTATCGCTGTTGGATGGGACAGAGAATTGATTAAACATTACATAGAATTTGTTGACAATAAATAATAAAAAAATAAAAAAAGAGAAACTTAATAGTATGTTTCGTCTTCTTCCTTGTCGCTATCGTCGTTCTTTAATCGGCTGAATCCGACAATTAAACCTACGATAACTAGCAATACAACCAATACGACCAAGCCAATTTGTAAGCCCTGTCGCAAGCTTGCGGATTCTGCGTTCTGGACGACGTTTGCCTTCAATGTGACTTCTTTCAGCAATTCATTGCCGCTTGAGACTTTCACACCGAATGTTTTTTCGCCGTCAGAAGCACTTGCTTTTGCCTTGACATGTGCATATGCGACTTTTGTTTCGCCTGCGTTGACAACAAGCACGTTTGAACTTAATTGTGTTTCAAGATCTGAGCTTGATGTCAATTCAACGACATATGTTCGGCTTTCTGAGCCGCTGTTTGTCAATGCAATTGGGTAGACTGCTTCGCTGCCACCTGCAACGATGTTCTGGCTTTCTGGGCCAACAGTGATAACTGTTCGCTGTTCAGATTGCTGTGCACATCGGTCGCTTGCAAGAACATTCAATTGGAATGTTTTTGATTCCTGACGTGTGTTTTCGTCGTAGTCGACTGTGATTGTTGCGTCAACTGTTCCTGCTGGCGTACAAAGTGGGAGAGCAACATATAACTGTTCGCTCATTACTTCGTCTTCGCTGTCTAGTTCGTCGACATAATCTGCATCAGAACCAACGCCTTCAACAGTTAATGTGACTTTGACATCTTCTTCGTCTTTTTCGCCATTGTTTTCTAATCGAACGCTCGCCAATAATGATCGGCCTGCTTCAACTGTCAAACCTGGGTTAAAGATTACGTCTTCGATTTCAACTGAATGTCTGCTTGTTGAGACATCAATTGTGAAATCTTCAACGACATGTTCACCATTGCCGCCTGAAACTTCGATATGGACTTTGTAATCAGATGATGGGTTGTCCAAATCCAAATTATGAGGCAATGCTAATGTTAATTTCTTTGAGTACACTTGGCCTGCTTCGACACTGAATGCTTCAGATCGCTCATCGATGTCTGCTCGATCGTCGCCGCCTTCTACTTCAGCTTCAATTCGAACGTTGTCAATGTCAGCCAATGCTTGGATCTTGACTTTGACTTCTAATGAGTCGCCTCGAAGAACGTCTCCACGTACTTCGCCTGGATCTACTTCTTCCCCATTGAACCAAACTTGTTCAATCGTAACTGGTACTGGTGCTGCTGCTGCTGAAAGTGCTAATGCACTTGTTAAGAGCATTGCAATCAATGCAACTACACTAAATTTTCGTGATACATTCCACATGTTTTTCCCCTCCAAATATGAGATACACCCCAATTAGGGATGTTTATTCTTCTTATTCTTAAACCTTTCGAAGCTTTTAGCATCGTCCGGTAGTCCTATCTCGTTACCACCATTTAGTCGTTAATTCTAATCTACTCGTATTGTTCTATAGATGACGCGATGTTTGTTGTCGTTACTCAAGCGAATTTCCATATCATATTCGCCTTTTGGCGCGTCTTCTGGAATCCAGACATAGAGTGTTTTTGATCCCTGGCCATTTGCGGATATGTCAAATGGACCAATTGATTGTCGGATTCCAAGTTCATACTGTGTTACGGTCAACTTAGTGTCTCGTAATGATTTACCATCGTTGAACACTTCTATGCGCACTGGTAGTTGTTCGCCTGCAGTTACAATTTCGGGCATATTCACTCGCGAGAATACTACTCTGTCCCGTTGTGAGCTGTCCGTACCTTGTCCAACTGTTATGACTTTTACTACCGTATGAACTCCAGACGCGTCCGTTATCGTTAAAGATACCGTGTACGTACCCGTTGTTTTGAACGTGTGCGTTGCCACTTGGCCTGATGCGATATTTTGTAATCCTGATGCAGGATCTCCAAAGTTCCACGCCAATGTTCCTGTTCTTGTTGATTGGGCAATGCATGTTACAGGGACATTTACCACTGGATTTGATGGATTGCACAAAAAGTCGTTCTGTGGTTGTGTTGAATCAAGAACTGCTATTGTTATTGTTTGCTGTGCTGATCCGCCGCGTGCGTCGGTTGCTGTAAATGTTATTTGATATGCGCCCGATTGTGTCAATGACGGTGTCCAGGTGAATGTATTATCGAACTGGTTGCTTACAAACGATGCGCCCTGTGGTAATCCTGATACTGTTAATGTTATTGCATCGTTGTCTGCGTCAGACGCACTCACTGTAAATGTTAGTGTTTGGGCCTCAGTCACTTGCTGGTTGCCGATCGGTGCGATAACTGGATTGTTATTTCCGGTTGAACCTTCAACAACATTTACTGAAAATACTTGCGCGTTGGATCCGCTTATTGTGTCTGTTGCTCGAACTTCGACGTTGTTCTGTCCTATTTGAGCTGTTGTTGGAATCCATTGTATTAATCCTGTTGACGGGTTAATTATCATTCCACCTGGAGCTTGTGCTAATGAGAATGTAATTGGCTTACCTTCATCATCGACTGCTTCAACATCATAATTATATTGCATGCCAACAACTGCTGTCGTTATTGGTGTTGACGTGATTCTTGGTGCACTTGGGACGTTTTCGACGTTAATTGTGACTGTTCTTGTTGCTACGCCGCCTTGGGTGTCCGTTGCAGTAAATACAACATTATATGTTCCTGATTGTGCGAATGTTGGTGTCCAGCGGAATACGCCTTGGTTGTCCAGTGTTGCGCCTTCAGGAAGATTTGCTGATAATGTGACAACATCTCCTTCTGTATCAGTAACATCTGCTCGGAATACGAGTGTTTGTTGTTCTGGTATTGTGAATGGATCTGCTGGAGTTATTGTAATCACAGGTACTGCATTAATGACGATTGGGCGTATCTGTGCTGTCTTTACAGCAGTTGTTGCGCATTGGTCATCTACAACTGTTGTTGCAATTTCTCCATTGTATGTTCCCGGAGGCAATTGCAAGCTCTGTAAATCATTGAATAATGCTTGGCCAAATGTTCCTGCTAAAGGATTGACGTGTCGAATCACTGATGCAGTGACTGCAGGGTTTGCTGCGTTCCTTAATGTCAATACTACATCCGTATGCGTTGAGTAAAATTCGTCTTTCAATCGGTCCGGAATGTGAAATGGTGCGTTGCCGCTTGGGCTAAATGCAGACAGGATATCAGCTGCTACGCTGAATGTCTGTCCTTGCTGAATTACTATTAGTGGTGAGTGGATCACGCCGACATTCGCTTCGCACTGTGCTTTCTTTACGAAATTAACACTGTAGGTGAATCGTTGGTTTGCCTGAAGATCAAATGCGACGTTCCTCATCGGAAGAAATCCTGATTTTGTAAAATATTGTGCGTAATCTGTAGGTCGTTGTGTTGACGGTAGTTCTGCGTTGATCATATTTGATGTTCCGCTGAATCCGCTGAATACTGGTAAAATTCCTTCGACTGTACGACATTCATTATTTGTGTCCGCACATTTTAGTGCAAGCATACGTACTTCTGTTACTGGGTTGTTCAGTGCATCGAAGAAACTAATTGTTTCCCGGTTTGGCGCTGCAAGTGCGCTAGGCACAAGTAATAAAATCATTGCAATTATTGTAAGTAGTGTTGTGTTTTTCATGTTTTCACCTATTGAACTCCCGCACCGTTGCCGATGCCGCCTGTTCCAATACCTGGATCGACGCCTGGTGTTGTGTCTGTAATGCCGCCGCGACCGGTAGGATGTCCTTTGTCGCTGCCTGCGCCGAGCAATAATGCTGCTGCACCGCCGCCTGTCGCATAGAGCAAGTGCGACATACCTGCTGCAACACGCCTATCTCGAAGTGCTGATGCGCCTGAGAATGTTGGGTCTTCTACTCCAGCATATACTGCGACCATTATTTCTGGAACTTTATCGTCCTGCACTAAGAAATATTCTCGTCCTGTCCATGGTCCGCGCGCTGCGAGAATTGGTCCGAAAACTGGTATGACACTTTTTCCGAATCCCATGCTTTCTTCTGCACGCTGCGCATCGTTTTTGTTATCAAGGCCAGGGCCGAAACCGAGTCCTTCTTTCATTGCTGCGTCGTTTTGTAATTTTGATACATAATGTAACCCTGCAATCCAGTCGTCGCCCGTTAATCCTTTTCCGTCAGTGTATGCTTTTGTTATTTTAAAGCGTGGATCGACTCCTGCTGCTAATATCTTATATGCATACTGTTGTCCTTCGAAGTCTTCCGCAAGTTCTGCTTCGTCGATGCCAACATATCTTAAAACTTCTTGGCCTTGTAATCGAACGTTTCTGCCTCTTGCCAACTGAGTTACTTCGTGGAGTCCCAATACATTTGACATGTCTGTTCCAAAGCGTCCGCCCATATATCTTGCTGCGATTGTTTCGTTTAATGATGGTTCAACACCACCTGCAAGTACTCTGAATTGTGTTAATCGATCGAGAACTTCTTGTGCTTCGAGTGTTGATGTTGACGTTGCTTGGTTTCGTAATGATCGCATGACGCCATCAATTCCTTGTGCGAACATAGGATCTTGTGCTAATAATCCGTAGACATCGCTTGTTCTTGCTGCTGCTTCGTCTGTTAGTCTTAGTGCTAATGTTGGTGTCGCTTCACGCAATGCTCGTCCTTGTGCAGTTGAAAGCTCTGTGTGGGCGATTCGTGCTCGTAAATAAACACCTGCTAATCCCTCTAATCCAGATGTGGCTTGGTCAATTATTTTAGAATGTCTTTGATCTACGGGATCTGCGAATACGGTGCTTGTTGATGTTGCGCTTACTGTTCCTGTATATGTTGCGGGCATCATAGTAGCTATGCTTGCTTCTAATTCTCCTGCATGCATTTCTAATGGTGGTGTCATTGGAAATTCAGTTGCTACTTGTTTCATTTGTACTTCTTTTTCTGGTGAAAAATCGTCTCGCGTTACTGGGCCAACACATCCTGCTGCGCCTGCTACTAAAGGTACTGCTATTTTGAGTATTGTTTGTTTCATTGTTGAGTCCCCACTGCTGTTGTGTATTTTATTGCCTCAATCAACGCTTCTTTTTGGTCATCTGTTATTCCACGAACTTGTTTTGCTTGTGTAATCGCATATTCAGCACGTTCGAATTTTGAATCGCGTGATACGGTTGCGTCTGTCATTGTGCGTGCTAATGTTGTCAGTGTTGGCACGTTGACCTGGGCTGCTAATGCGAGTGTATCTGTACCATGTTGTTGGTAGAATGTTGAGAAACTTGTACCTGGCACGCTTCTCATTCCATTGAATTCATCAGCTGTTACGCCGTTTTCTAACAAACTTGCTTCGAGTCTTGTATATTCTCGTGATTCGTATGTTCGTATCGCTCCTGCATTTTCTCTTACTTCTGAGACGAGTAATGCTTGATATTCTACTCGTTTTTGATCTGCATCGGTTCCTGTGTATCCGCCTTCAGCAACTAATCGTGCAGCGTATGTGTCAACACGCGTGCCTAATTCTGTTCTGAATGCGTCGGAATTTCTGTCAACCTTGTCTAAGACCTGGAAGGCTTCGTCATTGAAAGCTACGAGCGTATTTGTTTGTGTTGCGTTCAAGCTGAGGACGTTTCCACGAAGTGTTACTGAACCGCTTCTGTATCCTGCTGGATCTGCATATATTGGTGCGAAATCTGGATGCGTTGTAATGGTTGATGTGCCACCGCGCATGTATTCTGTCATTCTGTCGAGAGCTCTTCCAAATTCTGCCAAATCATCTGCTATGTCTGCTGTAGGACCTGATAATGAGCCGGGGATAGTTGATGTAGCTACTCCTGTAGTTGGAAACACTGTTATTCCTGGCACTGGAGGTGCTGCTGTTGATGGAACAGCTCCTGGTGGTGTTGTTGAAACTGGAGGTGGTGTACCTGCAACTCCGGGAGCGCCTACTGGGAGCGGTACGGTTGGTGTTAAATCCTTTCTTGTTGCTTCGAAGAGAATTGCGAGTGCTCCTTGTGTGTATCTTTCTTGTTCTACTGGATCTGTGCTTGTCATGCCGGATCGTGCTGTTTCTATTGCTACTAGTGCGTCAATACGTGCAGTTTCTGTTTTCAAGTCTAATGGATCTAATGCTACTGCGAGACCGATGAATGGGTCAACTAATGAGTTTGCGTCACCTGCTGATAAATGGAGACCTGCAACATATGCGTCGAGACCTTTTTCTTCGAGATCTCTAACTTCAGTTGCTATACCGAGTTTTTCTGCGCTTTCGCGGAGATATCCTATTGTTACTGTTGGTGTAGCTCCGTATTCTGCTGAGAAATCAGTCAATTTATCTTCAAGGCTCTGTGCCTGTGCCGCTGAAGGTATTAATGTTAACGCGCCTGCTGCAATAATATTTCGTAATATTTTCATAAGTAAACCAACCCCAAACTCGGTTTCTCTCGTCTTTATATAAATGTTTCCATTATAGAATAGTAACGTGGCTACTTTGGGCCGTATCGTTCTTCGATGTTTCTTCTAAACACATATGCTTGCATGAGTAACGCTTGCGCTTCCAAAGCAGTTGCGTCTGTGGTCATGTTTGCGCGTGTGAAGTCTCTCATTATTTTATTTATTCCTTCATATGTTTCTGGATCGAACGGATTTCCTCGTAGCGATTCTTCTGCTTTTCGCATTACTTGGGCGTATCCGATGAGTGCGCTTCCCTTGAATAATTGTGCAGCTCGCTGATCTAAATTTGTTCGATGTGCTATGATTGCTTCATATTCCTCCGAAAATAGTGATTCTGTCCGGAAGACCGTATCATGTGTTAATTGATCGATAACGTTTGCATGACGTTTTGTTTCTCGTATTGATCTTGACAGCGTGTATACTTCCATTTGGGTATATGCGTCCATTTGTGCACTCGTTGTTGACGTGACTGCTGCGATTCTTACTGCTGCGTCAGTTAGTTCATCTCGGAGTTTTTTTGCATCTTGAGTTAATTTTGATTCAAGTGAAGCGTAATTTCTCTCTGTTCTATCTACACGAGCGTTAATTCCATCTACCACTGTATCGATGTCGTATACTATTGCGCTTATTCTATCGCTTACTCTGCTCTTTAATCCATCTATTTTTTTGCCTAGATCATCTACTCTTTCGCTTGTTCTTTGTGCTTCGTCTGCTGTTCCTAATTCTAAATCTCTTATTCGCTGCTCATAATTTCCTATTCGTTGTTCATAACTCTCAAACGCTCGCTGGCATGCTTCAAACAGTTCTCCTCTCATTTTTCCTACTTTCTCGTCTATTTCGAGTGTTACTTTTGCTCGTTCCCCTTTGATATTTGTATGATAGAAACCTTCGCCCCATGATACGAGTCCATATAATGCTCCTGCTGCAATTGTTACCCCTGCCCATATGCCTCCGAGAATTCCCAATCTTCTGTTCGATCGTTCTAATTGATTTATTCTGGTGTATGCTCCTTTTAATGCATCTGTTATTTCATTGAGATGTGGGCTTACTGCTTGTACGATTATTCTTTTTCTCTGTCTTGCGATGCCGTCCAGAGCTCTGAGATATCCATTTCTTTCGGCAATTTGTCCATTGAGATCGAGGAGTTTATCACCTCTTATGCCTGAGGCACTTTGATATTTTTCTGCACGAGTTCCTAGATTATGTAAATCAGAATTTCCCGATGCTTTACTTTCTACAACCACACCATCTTGATCTACTGTCGGCGTGTCGGATATTTCTCTTTTAGCAATGTTTCCATCGAAGTCATCAGATGAGCTCATAACGTTTTCACGTCGAGAAGTTGTTAATAAAACTTTGCTTTATTTACTCTGTTGGAGTGGCAATTTCTGCGTTGTATAATCGCACGGCACGGCTCACTGCGGGGAATATGTGCTCTCTTTGTTCTCGTGTTAAACTTTTGAATTCGTTTCTCATTGTTTCATCCACGGTGCTCAGTACGGCTGCGCGATTTTCTACTATTCTCATGTCTTTGCCCATCATTGCAGTAAATAACCTGCTCATGATTGTTTTGTATGCTGCTCCGGATTCTTCTGTGCTATACATTGGAGGAACATACTCCTGCATTTCTCTTACGGTCATAATTGCGCCATAGTTTTTCTGAATTATGCTTTCTATTGTTTGATCGAATCGTGCAGCTGGATTCATAATGTTCGAGCATGACCATTCATCTTCTGTTTTTTTGCCGTCGAGTGCATTTACTTGTTTTTTCAGTTCTTCGATTTGCGCATTTAAACGGTTGTAATCAGCTTGAACTTTATCATCGTACCATGATCGCAGATGTTTTTCTCTAGCACTATCGAGGGCCTGCGTTGTTGCTATCTGTACCTCTGCATCAGCAAGACGAGTTGTCATTGACGATGTAGCTTGAGATAGTGCGTCTATTGATCTTGATAATTCTTCGTATCTATTTACATCTTCGATTGTTCTTTCTGCTGTGTTTTCACTATAATTTTTAATTTGTTCTTGGGCTGCATGCACGCTTTTTTCTAACGCATTTATTTTATCTTTTACTTCTTGAATTTCTGTTTTGTATTGGTCTGCTGCAGATGTTCCTGTTGTTTGTGATGCATTAGTTAATGCTGCTTGTGTGATCTCTTGAACTTCAGCTCGTGTTATTGTATTGGTGGCTGCTGATCTTAACTCATTGATCTGAACTTGTAAACCTGCGATTGATTCATTGTGCTGTTCTCCTTGTTGTGTTTTTTCAAGTGCGATGGTTGCTGTTGATTGTACTCCAACGATTGCTGCTTCAATACTATCGAATCTTCTGTTTGTTTCTTCTTGGGCTGCGGATTGCGTGGATGCTAGCTCTAATGCTTCGAGACGTGTACGAAGTGCGGTGTTTTCTTGCTGTAATGCTTGGTATTGTTCTTTTAATTGTTCGGCGCGAGATGTTTCGGTTTGAGTTTGTCCTTGTTTTGATTGCTCGTATTCGGTTACTTTACTTGTTAATTCTGTTACTTTTATGCTTAAATCTGCTATTTGTTTATCGATTGCACCTCTTTCTGTTTGATATTTACTTTCACGTTGTGTCTGTTCTTGTCTTACTTGTTGTATTTCTTGCTCAAGTTTTCTATTTACGGTATTACTCGAATAATCTCCAGCAAAGAAACCTGTGAGTGAGACGATCCCCAATGCTAATGCTGCTCCTATGGCTTTTACTCCGGTATATGCTCTTGCTGCGTATTCTTGTCTTGTTTTTAGCTTTTGCATTCTTTCTGCTTCGACTTTTTTTTGCTGTTCTCGTGCTATTTCCTCAATTCGTGATTGTTCTACTCTCTCATCTCTTTGATTTTTTCTGTGATTGTAAATTACTGATGCAAAATATCTTACCATTGTCAGCGTGTTGAATGTACCGTAATCTTCTGAATTTCTGTTTCTCTTTTCTTTATCGAAGAAATCAGTCTCTCTCCGGAATTTTGCGTAAATATTTAGTGCTTCATCTTTACCTTCTATTGTTTCTAAATCAAGCGCCTCAATTTTTATTCTGTATTCATCTCTGAAATGTTTTATCTTTCCCTTTTCTGGATTGTTCAGTCTTTGTATTGTACCATTTTTGTCTACCTCATTTTCTAATGCCGTGAAGAATACTAACCGCCTGTATTCTTCCTCATCTACATGATCAAAATCAGGAGCTTCTCCTTTCCAGGCCTTTCCAAGTACTTTTTCGATACCAGCATCGTAAACTTTTGTGAGCATTCTATTTCCGAAATATGCGAGCAGCGCTTGTGCAGTTTTCGTTCCCTTGCCGGGTAGTGAACATTCTACAACTTCGTACAAAATTGCTCCGACAATTGCATCGATCTTTTCTTTATCGTGTGGATGGTAATCTATCAGTCTATCATGTATACTTCTATGTCCCTCATCTGTTGAACCTTCAAGACTTGGAACCCGCATAAGGTTCTGCATAAGCTGCAACAAGCTTTTTTTCCCGTCTCCTTCATCTGAAGGGAACATTATCTTGAAATAGGGAAATTTCCACCTTCCATGACTCATTGCGTACAGCGCTGCTTCTCCTGTTTTTGGAGTAAAATCCATTGTGTCTGCTATAGTTTCACCTTTGTCGTTCTTACGATTGAGTGCTCTAGCAACTTCTGTTAATACTTGGACTTCTCTTGCTTCGTCGGGCACGTATGCTTTCATCCCGGCTGTTCTTCTATGTGCGCGTTCTATCGTTTCTTCTAAACTGGCGCCGCTGCCACTTAATCCTGCACTTCCCGAATGTTTTTGTTCCTCTTTTTTATCATCTTTTGGATCATTTAATGCTCGTTCATCTGGAATTGGAATCAATATATTCGTTGAACCAACATCTGTTGGATCTCTCTTTGGACCAAACCTTTGGCTTCTTGGAGGAACTCCGCTTTTTCTTTCATCGCTGTCGAGGGACATATTTTGTTCGGGCAGAGTGCTTCTATTTAATCTTTACCAGAAATCGTACGTATTTTGATCATCTGTAGCTTACAGTGTTCATATCTTTATCGACCATTATCAGACCATCGGGGTGCAGCACGACGAACGACTTTGTGCTGCGTGTCTCCATTCGCTGATTAACCAGGTCAGAGTAGAACATATAGTCTTCATAATCTACAGAAGCTTACTCCATCTTTGAAGCAATATTATATCAATCTCAGCATGTGTTTGCTCTATTCAGTTCTTTGGATTTCTATCTATTGTTCTATATCTGCCTTCGAGTTTTTCACTATTTATATGCAATGCATCGATTCTTGGCTCTTTGTGCAATCTATATTCGCCTTGTTCTGGTTCGATCTTCGGTCCTTCTATCTTTTGTGGAACTGACTTTTCGTAATTATTTTTTTTTGGTGTTTCATCTGCCTGTACCTTTGGATTGATTACAAATCCTGCATCAAGTGCAGTCTGATTTGCGCTATAGAGAAAATTTTTGACTCCTATGGTGTATTCTGTTATTACTGTTCCAGTAGCAAGAAGTGCAAGGAGTCCTGCAGCGAGCAGTCCTCTTCTATTTTTTCGTTCTAAACTCTGGGGCTTGTAATTTGTATCTGCTCCTTCATTCATTGTTTGTAAAAGATCTTCATTTGTTCTCCGCACTTCGATTGGTCTCATTGCTCGTTGTGTACGACGCTCTTGTATGATGCACGCGACCAATGCTGTCTGTTCTTCGATGGTCGTGTTTTTTACTGCCTGATATAATTCTCGTGCTTGATGCTGTCCTTTAGATGATTCTAAATTAATTCTGCTGAGTTTTTGTCTATATTCATCCAGTTTTCTATTTTCTTTTAAATCAGACGCGGCCATATTATCCAGATATTGAAATTCTGTATTATTGCCATTCCATTGGTCGCTTAATACAGCGCCGACGAACTCGTTCATCAGATGGTGATACATTGTCTGGCCTGTGTATGCGAGTGCTACCATTAGTCTATCTGGGCTGATATCCATTGATCGTTCGGTAAATGCGCGTAGCGTTTCTACGTCAGTGCTCTGGAATTCTTTGTCATCTGCGTCTCCTATTTTTTCGCCTCTTAGTAATTCTTCCAGTGTGAACCCCTTTCCGATTTCTCCAATTGCGAAATTGAATGTGCCGCGGGCTATCGTATCAAACGTTTTGAGATCGTATCCTAATATCCCCTCTAGAATTACTTGAGCACGCTGTTTGTTTTCGTTGGTTACGCTGCTTTCTGTACAATAATTTACCTGAAGCTCAGCACGTTCTCTATCTCTTGGATGTGTCCCCACCATGTTTGACATTAATTGAATTAGATTTTCGTGTTCTTTTGTTCTTTTGGTTTAGAAAATTTGAATTTTATATATTGGGAAAAATGGGGACGCAGGGATTTGAACCCCGATTTCGGCTCGGTGTAGAAACCTACCCCGATCAACCGGTATCAACCATGATAATTCATCGGCTTACGCCTCAGCGCTCCATGTCTGGAGCCGGTTATGCTACCAGGTTATACTACATCCCCATTAGGCTTAACGCTTTCGAGTTTCTTTAAAAAGCTTTTTATGGTGGACGTTGTTTTGGTGTACGATGATTATTCTTGATGGCTCGCATGGTGAAGGCGGCGGACAGATTGTGCGTACTGCACTTGCACTTTCGACGGTGACGGGACGAGCGTTTCGGGTAACTGATATTCGAAAGAATCGACCACAACCTGGATTGAAAGCGCAACATCTTACAGCGATTACGGCGCTGAAAGAGATCTGCGGGGCGAAAGCTCCTCTCGTTGGTCTTGGCATCACTGAACTTGAATATGCTCCTGGCGCGGTTACTGGAGGGAATTATTCGTTTGATATTGGGACGGCGGGGAGTATCTCGCTCTTGTTGCAGGCGTTGTTGCTGCCGCTGTTATTCGCGCCGAAACCGGTGAAATTGACTTTGACGGGTGGTACATGTGGACTGTGGCAGGCGCCGGTTGAGTATTTTCAGCATGTATTGCTTCCGCATCTTCAGAAGTTTGCTGAGATTACCTGTGCGATTGAACGACGTGGATATTATCCGAAGGGTAACGGACGAGTTGTTGTACGGGTGAAGCCTCGGGTTCATGATTTGACATTATTGAAAATTGTTCCATTTGATTTAAGTGTTCAAGGTAAACTTGTTTCGATTCATGGAGTTTCTCATGCGTCTGCGGATTTAGAGAAACGAGAAGTTGCGGAACGGCAAGCACGCGCAGCGAAACTTTTGTTGCGGAAATATGATGTGCCTGTTACTATTGACACTCATTATTCTGAATCTTTATCGACGGGTAGTGGTATTACGTTGTGGGCGAGATTTCAGAATGGTGACGAGTTTCATACGGTTCTTGGCGCGGATGCGATTGGCGAGCGAGATGTTTCTGCGGATGCTGTTGGAACGATAGTGGCGGAGAATTTGAAAAAGGAGATTGATTCAGGCGCTGCGGTAGATTCTTACTTAGCGGATCAACTATTGCCGTTTTTGGCGTTTTGTGGTGGAGTGGTTAAGACTTCTACTGTTACTGAGCATGCTCGAACTAATATGATGGTCATTGAGAAGTTCTTGGATGTGAAATTTGTGGTTGAGGACAATCTTATAACTGCAAACAAAAACAAATCTTTATAAATCAGGGCTAAATTTTGTGCGCATATGACTAAAATTCAAGGCAAAACATGTTCAACATGTAAACGGCAGATTACGTCTATTCCTCGAAGTACGTCGTTCATGTGCCCTCAATGTGGCAAGATGGAAGTTGTCCGCTGCGGCAGATGCAGAGAATTAGCAACGTTGTATAAATGTGAATTGTGTGGATTTGAGGGGCCTAATTAGAATGGTTGCAAGTGTTATTATTACTCTTCGAATCATGCCGACTTCTCCAGATGTTGATTTAGTTAAGCTTGAGCATGAAGCAAAGAAACATGTTCTTGCGTATACGGGTTTACAGTCGTTTCGAGCAGAACAGAAACCTGTGGCATTCGGATTGAAAGCTCTTGAACTTGTTTTTGTTGTCAGCGAAGATAAAGGCGGCACAGAAGAACTTGAGAAGCAGTTAATGAAGCTGCATGGCGTTAATTCTGCGGAAGTTACAGATGTACGGCGAACAATTGGGTAGTTTTTCTTGATTATCTTTACACTATAATATGTACGACTACTTTTTTAATTAACTATAAGAAATCACTTTATTTCTTAATACTCAAAAACATATTTTTTGAGATAATGGAGAACGGTCATTGTTACTTCCTTTTAATACTTAACTAAATCCTTTATCTTCGCATTCGTCTTTATTGCGTGCGGCGAGAAATGTGTGCGCGTTGCAATAAAACCGCGCTTCTGGAGATGTTGGATTGCGTCGAGTGTCTTGAGTGGTTGGCGTTTTGTTTGTTCTGATATTAAATGGAGATCAATGAGTCCGAGAATGTTGTGTTGAGATTCTTCGGCGAGAATGTGCATAAGTTTTTGGGTTTCTACGTCGCTTGTATTCGTTTGCATTATATTGAGGAGATTATGACTGTTGAGCTGACCTGTCCATAGAGGACCGGCGCTGATTTTTTTGTGTTTGCATGTTTCTTCTATTCTTAATGTCAGGCAGGTTTTGCAGTACTTTACTCGGTGATGCTGCTTGAGGATGGTATCGCAGTCGTCTTTGCCTTTCTGTGCTTGGAAGAACACGCGGTAATAATGATCTTTTGAGTAAGAACAGATTGGTATGAGAGCTTTATCGAATTGTGCGCCGATGAGTTGAACTTTTCTGATGAGAATGCGAATTCCAACTTCATGTTTTACTTCGTTGCGTAATGGAATTGCCCAGTACTTTCTTTTACATGCGGATGGATAGGTTCCGGCTAACGGTGCGGTGTCTGTTGCGGTGACCGCGATGATGCCGTCGCGTGCGATGCGCTTTACTGCGGAGTCGAGAAATGGATTTGGACTGCCGAATGGGTCGACATCGATATAGTCGAATCCGCGACTGTTGAGTAAGAAGAGGTTTGCGTCTTCATTGTGGAATTGGACTTCTATTTCTGATTGTTTACTTTCTTTTACATTTATCTTGTTTAGCTTGAAATTTTCTTTGATGTTCTTTAAAGAGAATTCATCGTAATCGTTGACTGAGATGGTTTTGATTATGCCTTTGTTGAGTTCTTTGACGAATCGAATCGAACGAATGCCAGAGCCTGCCAATGGATCTGCAATTTGCATTTGTTTCTTGTTGAGCGCGTTGAGGAGCAGGATACTTGTGTCACGGTTTGTTTTCATGACGGGATTGTAAAATACTGGCAACTCTTTTGAGATCTTGCCTTCAAATGATTTGATTGTGGTTGTAGATTCTTGCATTATTGCCATGGTATCCTCTGCGATTTTAAATTTGCTTCGTAATGCGATTTTACTCTTGTCATAAGATCATTGTGGTAAGCTATCAATCTTTCGATGAATTGGTCGCGTTTTGCGAGAGGTATTATTTCGATGCAATTTTCTGGTGTGACAACCATTAAGTTTTGTGTTCCATAAAATTGTGGATTATTTCGGGCTATTTTTGTGAAAACTCTGTGATGAAGCCCCTCTTCTGCCACAAGTGATGCTCCAGTATAAACCTTATGTGGTTCTCTTATATCAAAACCCCATTTGATTTCTTCTGAAACTTCATCCATGCCTCTTTGCTTCTGGGTTGTGTCTTTTTTTTGGAACAAACTATCTTGATTCCATCTGGTGATATAAAGAACTCTTTTTTTTCCTGATCTCTCTTCGAAAATTGTATTATCGTATTTTTGTCTTTGATCAATTCCTGTTTCACTTAACATCCCTTCATAACTTAAATCACCTTTAGTTCTTACGATGAATCTTGATGTGATGTAGCCAGTTTCCGGTAGTTCTTCTCTTGGTTCGGCATCTACTTTTCGCTCTCTTAGCGATTCATGTCCTTTGTTTACCTCTGATGGAACTGCTGCTTCGGTTGTCAGTATTGTATCGCCTTTTTTTACAGGTGCATATGAGAAATTTATGTCAGCTCTTGTTATCATTCTATCGCTTCGTGTTACGATACTCTCTACTGCTGCGCGCGAAATTGTATGTTCTAGTTCACGTACGTTTCCAGGCCAAGGGTAACTCTCTAGAAGATCTACTGTATCTCTTGTGAGTTCTTCAAATGGGCCAGGCCATGCGCCGTTCAATTCGCCATTTGGCCACGACTTGTTAATTTTTGTCAGAAAATACAGCGCTAATGCTCCTATATCTTCTGGACGTGTACGTAAGGGCGGCACTTCTAGCCGCGCCATATTTAATCTAAAGTATAAATCTTCGAGAAAATCTCCTGCGCGGACCATCTTTTCTAAATCTCTGCTCGTTGCTGCGACAAGTCGTGCCGATGATTTCTGAGGTCTTGTTGATCCAACGGGAGTATATACACCATCTTCGACTGCTTTGAGCAATTTTGCTTGAACCCCTAATGGAACTAATCCTATCTCATCAAGAAATAATGTTCCGTCATTTGCTTCTTCGAAAAATCCACGAGCATGGGTGTATGCTCCTGTAAATGCGCCTTTGATATGACCAAATAATGCAGGCTCAGCAAGTTGTTCATTCAAAGCTGCGCAGTTGACTTCTACATATTTTCTTCGATTTCCTCTTTCGTGTAATTCTCGTGCGACCATTCCTTTCCCAGCGCCTGTTTCACCTGTAATTAAAACAGTCAGCGGAAGTCCACTCAGAATTTCAACTCGTCTCAGCACTTTTTCCATACTTTCTGATTCGTATATAATTACTGGTCGTCTTATGCCTTCTTTTCTAAATATTTCCAAATCCTCTGCTTCTGTTTCCATTGTTTGATAAACCCTTTCTAGTCATTTATTAGCTTATCGTAATCGAAAGTCTTATATGCAAAACGCTGCTCGATTGGCTTATGATCCGCCAACCTGTCATCACTATCGTTGGTCATGTCGACCACGGGAAAACGAGCTTGCTTGACAAGATTAGAGGAAGCGCTGTTACGGCGACGGAAGCTGGCAAAATTACACAGGCGATTGGCGCGAGTATTATTCCGGCGAGCTCACTCCAAAAGATTTGCGGACATTTGTTGGAGAAATTGAAACTAAAATTGACAATTCCGGGATTACTTTTCATTGATACGCCGGGACATGCAGCATTCATTAACTTACGTAAACGTGGGGGCGCACTTGCGGACATTGCGGTGCTTGTTGTTGATATTAATGAAGGATTTAAACCACAAACACTTGAAAGTATTGAAATTTTGAAAAGTGATAAAACTCCTTTTATTGTTGCTGTAAATAAACTCGATTTGATTTCTGGATGGCAAACTGATACTACTGTGCCTCTTGTAAAAAATATTGAACAGCAGCATGAACGAATCCGTCAGATTTTTGAAATGAAATTATATGAACTTGTTGGGAAATTTTACGAACTTGGTTTGCAAGCGGATCGTTTTGATAGAGTTTCTGACTTTACTAAACAGCTTGCGCTTGTACCAGTTTCGGCGTTTACGGGTGAAGGTATTCCTGAATTGCTGATGATGCTCACTGGTTTAGCACAAAGATATTTAGAGCAACAGTTACTTATTGTTCAGGGCGCTGCAAAAGGTACAATTCTTGAAATTAAAGAGGAGAAAGGTTTTGGAACGACAGTTGATGCTATTATTTATGATGGCGTTCTCCGGGTGAATGATACCTTGGTTATTGGTGGGTTGGAAAAGCCGATCGTCACTAAAGTTCGTGCATTGCTTGAACCGGAACCACTTACCGAGATGCGTGTTAAGAAAGCGAAGTTTAGGAATGTTCGTGAAGTCTCGGCTGCGACAGGTGTTAAGATTGCTGCGCCGGGTTTAGATGGAGCAGTGCCGGGGATGCCGATGCGATCATGTGAGGCGCGTGATGCTGCGACGGTGTCTGTGGATATTCAGAAAGAAGTAGAAGCTGTTCTTGTTCACACAGATGATGAAGGTGTTATTATCAAAGCTGATGCACTCGGTAGTCTTGAGGCACTGATCGTATTACTTCGAGAGAAAGGAATTCCTATTAAGACCGCATCGGTTGGTAAAGTATCAAAGAAAGATGTTGCAGAAGTTGATGTTGCTGCACAAAAAAATCCGTTTTATGGTGTGCTTCTTGGATTTAATGTTGAGTTATTGCCCGATGCAGTTACACTTATTGCTGAGAAAAAAACTAAAGTTATCATTCATGAAGTTATCTATCACATTATTGAGCAATATGAAAAATGGAAGGAAGAGAAAAAGAAAGCGATGGAAATTGCACAGCTTGACTTGCTTGTGCGCGGCGGTAAATTTAGGTTGTTAGCAGGTTATGTTTTCCGTCAAAATAATCCGGCGGTTGCAGGCGTTGAAATTATCATGGGGCGCATTAAGTCAGGCGAACCAATCATGACCGCTCAAGGTAAGAAACTTGGTGTTCTTGGGGCGATTCAGGAAGACAAGGAAAGTGTTCCGTTTGCTGAACGAGGAGCACAACCTGCCGTGTCTATGGCGGATGTTACTATTGGACGACAAGTCAAAGAAGGCGATATTGTTTATATTGATGTTCCTGAAGATCATTTCCGCAAGATGAAAGAATTGAAACACTATCTCAATAAGGATGATGTTGAATTATTGAAAGAGATTGCAGAAATCAAGCGTAAAGATAATCCGGTGTGGGGTGTGTGATGGTTCGGGTTATTGTGGGCAGTCTTAACCCTTCAAAAATTGAGTCTGCGACACTAGGTTTTTCGCGGTTCTTTTCAGATGTAGTCATTGTTGGCGTTGAAACAGCGAGTGGTGTGGCAGATCAGCCGTTTGGTTTTCAAGAAATGGTAGAGGGCGCGAAAAATCGAGCACGAGAGGCGTTTACATCAGGTATGAAAAGTGGTGTATTTGATTTTGGCGTTGGGATTGAAGCGGGTATTTATTTTTTGGATGGCCAACCTCATCAACCTTTGAGTGGTGCGGTTGCAGCTATATTTGACGGGAAGACATTTGGATTTGGTGTTGGACCTGGATTTGAAATTCCTGCATCTGTTGCAGAAGCGTCTACAAAACAGGAACTTGGACTTGTCATTGATAAACTTATGAATACAACAGGCTCGAAACAAAAGACGGGTGCTATTGGGCTGCTTACGTCTCATAAAGTTCAACGTTCTGAAATTAATAGTTATGCAGTCATGATGGCGCTTGTGCCGTTTATGAATAAAAAATTGTTTGAATCTGAGGGTCTATGAACGCTAAATACAAAGTGCTTAATACACGAGATGTGAAAGAGTTATTGAAGAAACTTGAAGATGCGTATGGTTTTACATCTAAACTCGATTACGCGTTTCTTGAGGATTCGAAGCATAATCTTTTTGTAATTCATCGTGATGTTGAACTTGTTGATTATGGATTAATTCATGTTAATTCAATGGGACTTTATTTTGGAGAAACAAATAAGTATAAGGAATTTCGATTGAGCTTAGAAGGAAGTCAGATTATTGGGCCGCATGCTTCGAAGAATGTATTGGATTTAAATGATGAACAGGCGCGCGCGTACTTCTTAGGTGGGGATGTTCAGATTGAGCATCCAAATACAGTGTTTGTACTATTGCGACATCGTGGTGATTACATGGGTGCTGCCAAAGTTAAAGATGGGAAATTGTTGAATTATTTACCGAAAGTGCATCGGACGAAAGAATTATTGTTGTGATCTTTTAATTATCTTTATCCTACTTTTTCTTTATCTTTCGAATTCTTTCAATGAACTGAGGGGATGCTCTTTTTGCTCGCTCGGAGGCTCTTCCGATAAGAAGTGTGAAAATCACTGCGATGATTGTTACGAATAATGCATATGCTACCATTGCATAAATAGAACTTTGTTTGCCAAAGAAATCTTCAAATATTTTTGTTATTGCGTTGTTCCATGCAAGTGCAGCGACCAAACCAAAAGCTGCAGTTATGAGAGCTGATAATTTTTCAATCACTTCTACTTTCATACCTTTTTATTGTATTTTATCTTCATAAATGTCTGTGCCATACTTTATGTAAAATATAATCAACAATTACTTATGTAAATAATTCAATATACTTTCTATGAAGAATATGGTATATATGACTTATTTGAGGTGGTTACTATGTTAGGTTGGGCATTATTGTTTTTACTCGTTGCTGTTGTTGCGGGGCTTTTAGGATTCCGCGGTGTTGAAGGTGTTGCGACAACGATCGCTAAAGTGTTGTTTGTGATATTTATCGTGTTGTTTATTGTATCACTTATACGTTATACGCTTTAATGTAACGGTCAGGGTATTATTATTGTTTTTTTGTTTCTTTGTGAGTTCTCTGTCTATATCTTTTGCTGCTTTTGTTGCGTGGGTTGCGAATGTTCTGGGTGATTTGAAATCTGTTGTTCTTATTACTAACTCTCTTTCATCAGCGAATTGGGGATTGGGCACAGCGATCATTGTTTCTTTGATGTTTTCACTTTGAATTATTATGTGTATTTGCTTTTGAGTTAGAAATTTTTTCAGCTCTTTTAAATCGAATGTAGCATTAATCCCGAGAATACAGTCGCCGGATTTTGTCACGTGATTATCTTTTGTAAATTCAAGTGTTGTAGCATGTGTTGTCGTAATGTTTTTGTGGCCAGTTGCTGAGAATGTGTATGACTGCATTGTGTTCTGTTTTTTACTTTAATAATTCTTCGATTGGTTTCCCTTTTGTTTTTCCTTTTGCTTGTTTTGCGAGCTTTTCTAAGTCGACGCCTAATCCTTTCAGCTCTTTGATGTGCATTTGCATTAACTGTTCAACAATGGTAAGAATTTTAAGCATTTCTTCTCGTTCTTTTGCGAGTGTTGCTAATGCGCCTTTGTGAAATCCTACTTGTTCTGCTTTGTCTGACATGAGGCTGTAAATGCGACTAATGTTTTTAAAGGTTTGTATTTTTGCTGCTTTATGGAACTTTGGCTGAATCGTGGCAATCTTGTTCAACAAAACGAATGGGAATATGCTGTTGACTCTCTTCGCAGCTCGACCAAATCTTTTTACAGGATGAAAACTCAATGTCTAGCTGCAGTGGAGACACAATTAGTTTCAGCTGTTCAGAAGCGTATTCCTGCACAGAAGTTTTGCGTGTTTTTATCGGGAGGTGTGGATAGTTCGTTGCTTGCGCTGCTTTCAAAGAAACTTCATGGGGATTTTATCGTTGTCACGGTGGGTGTTAAAGATTCCCCGGACATGAAAAGCTCTCAGACAATGGCGGATGCACTTGGCGTTGAATGGATTTCTCTTGAATTAACTGAAAGTGATTGTGAAAAGCTTGCGAAGAAGGCGCTGTCGATTCTTCCGGTTACACTTCATGATCCAGTGAGTGTGGGCATCAGTGTTGTTGTCATTGCGGCGGTTGAAGTTGCTTGGAAACAGGGCGTTACATATTTTATTGGTGGATTAGGAGCAGAAGAATTGTTTGCTGGATATAAACGACATCTTGATGCAGCTGATGTCCATGAAGAATGTTGGAACGGGTTGAGGAACATGTGGACGAAAGATCTTGTTCGGGATGCGGCACTTGGGGGTGCTCTTGGTATTACTGTCGCAACACCGTTTTTGGATGCTGAGCTGATTCAGGCGGCGATGCGTGTGCCGGGGAAATGGAAAATTGTAGACGGCGAACGTAAAGTTATTTTACGAGAAGTTGCGGAAAAACTTGGTGTGCCGCACTCACTCGCATGGCGAAAGAAGCAGGCGGCTCAGTATGGGAGCGGTGTAGACAAGATGATTGAGAAGTTGGCGAAACGAAAGCAGATGACGAAGAGTGCATACATTACTTCGCTTGCGCACTAACGTACATGAATTTCAACGATATCGCCGTCTTTGACAACATGGGTGAGTGAAAGTTTTTGTCCTACGAATTTTGCGGATGGACCAGTAACACGAGCGAACCTGAACTTCTTGACGAAATCACGGTGTAACTTGTCACAGACTTCTTTTATTGACACGCCATTGCGCATGATCAATGGCTCATTCATGTCCGCTTTTTTTCCTGCTTCTTTGGTGTAAATACGAATCAGATTCAGCCTTTTGAAGATTAATTCTTTTAATTCTTCCATGTACATCCCTGCTCCTGCGGAGACTGCGATGTCGCCATCTGTTTCTTTCATCACTTCTTCTCGTTGCTTTGCAGTAACCATATCGATCTTATTGACGACTATAACTCCGGGGACATACTTCTTATTCTTTTCAATTGCATCAATCAATTGGTCTGCGCTAATATCTTCTCGGATAACTATTTGCGCATTGTTAATTCGCATTTCTCGACAGATCGCTTCAATTGTTTCTTTATTTAGTTGGGTGAGTTTTAGTGTTGTTCCTATATCTAATCCGCCGCGCGGGCGTTTTGATATGCTGACATCTGGACTGCGCTGGTTGATTCTGACGTCAGTTGTGTATAATTCTTCCTTGAGGACGGGCAGATGTTCGGGATGGAAAACGTCAATGAGCAGAATTACCAAATCAGCGCTTCGAATCATTTGCAAGACTTCCTTACCGCGGCCACGTCCGGTTGCTGCGCCTTGCACGATACCGGGAACATCAAGAATTTGGATTTTTGCGCCTTTATATTTTAAAACGCCGGGAATGACTGTTAATGTTGTGAATGCGTATGCTGCTACTTCAGATTTTGAGCCGGTGAGGATGTTGAGGAGTGTTGATTTACCGACGGATGGAAATCCGACAAGAATAACAGTTGCATCGCCACTTTTTGAGACGGCATAACCAGAAGTGTGTCCGCCGCCACCTGACTGCTGTTTTTCACGAAGCTGTGCGAGCTTCGCTTTCATGATACCGACAGCTTTCTGTGTACTTTTATTGTATTTCACTTCCTTGAGTTCTACTTCAAGATCCTTGATTCGGTCAACTGTACCCATATTTTTATCTATTTAGTAGTGTGGTTATAAAAGATTCTTTTTTCTGGGCTTATGCGTAACATTTTTAAGGCTGCTATTATTCTCTCCATTTATGTTGGATACTATCTCTCAGGTTGCTATTTTTATTTTTGGTGTGTCTTCTATTGTTCTCATTGCTCGGAAGAACAAGTGGGGTTGGGTTCTTGCATTATGTGCTCAGCCTTTTTGGTTCATTACTGCCTATTTGAATAAACAATGGGGAGTTTTTCTTGTAGCTGTTGTTTATACTGCTTCTTGGATTTATGGCATCTACGAATGGTTTTACAACTCGAAGACTAAGAAAAAGAGTAGGTAGTCGCCTTTTATCGCAATACTTATAAGCAGTGTTTCTGTCTTGAGCTTATGGTTGAATTTATCGATAACCTTGTAGCGTCCTTCAATAACCTTTTTTCGGGCGTGTTGAATACACTGGTTATTGTACTTATTATTCTCTTACTTGGATTTGTTGCTGGGCGACTTGTTGGGCGATTGGTTGGACGATTGCTGCGCGAATTTGAAGTTGATGCAATTCTTCATCGTGCGGGCATTAAGTTTCCAGTTGAGAGTTCATTAGCAGCGTTGCTCTCGTATTTGATATATTTTATCGCAGTTGTCATGGCGCTTGGACAGCTTGGGTTAACGACGTTTGTGCTCTATATCATTGTTGGAGGGGCAGTTGTACTCATTCTTATAGCGACGGCGCTTGGTATCAAAGATTTTATTCCGAATCTTATTGCTGGATTTTTTATCTTTCGCAAGGGTTTGTTTACTGAAGGACAGACGATATTGTTTAAACAAATTGAGGGAAAAGTTCGGCGTATTAGCATTATTGAAACAGAAATTGAGACGAAAAATGGTGATCTTATTTATGTTCCTAATTCATTGCTTGTGAAGTCGACACTTCTTGTACGACGAAAGAAGTGACTTTGGATTTTAATCTTGTTGTTAAATTTGTACTTGTTTAGTTGGATACGTCTAATGAATCATAAATGTTCTATCTTAACACCTATAATTAGCTATAAGAACTGATACGCTTCAGTTCTTAATACTCAAAAATAATGTATTTTTGAGAAAAATGGGGTGCAACACGACGTTCGTCGACTGATGAGTGTCCCTCCATTAGCTGATTTGAAGTTGAAATGTCCGGAATCTGCAGATTCAGAACAACGTGTTCTTGATTTCAAGTTAGTCTGTCCATTCAGAATATTGATGAGCTATAAACAAATACCTCACAAACTCTCTAACATACTGACAACACTGTAAATTTCTGTGCGGATGTGCGCTTCGATGTTGTTTCCATCAATCAAATCTTCAATTTCTGATAATGCTTTGTCTTTGCCGAGAATAGGATCGCTTTCGAGATGGCCGATAATAATGTCTATTTTATTTTTAATATTCTTATTCATCCCTTCTTCCGCTCTGAGGGTACGAAGGGTTGTAATTATTTCGTTCATTTTTCCTCTTTCACTTCTTTCATCAACTGCTTTTGGTATTCTTCTGCTTTTTCTCGTAAGCGCTGCTCTTGAGTTTCGATACTCTTAATGCGCAATTCTATCGTTTCTTTCTTTTCTTTCAAATCTTTTTCTATATCATCTTTAGAACTTTGAACCATGATACTTCCGATAATTCTGTATGCGTGCTTTGCGTCTTTCATTTCAGTATGAGCAGACTCGATCTCATTCAATTGCATTTGGAACTGCTGTTTTTGCATTGCAAGATTCTGCAAATTTTGCTGAAGAAGTTGAAGCTGCATCACTTTTTGCTGGGTTTCTTTTGCCATAGGGTCTCCGCAACCTCGATCAATTTTGTTATCGATGTTGTAATTGCTTTCAAGGCGGTTGCATCTTCTGCGGTGATGCTTATGATTGTGTTCTTTTTCTTCTCGATTTGAATCGAAAATCGCGCCGTTGTTGCCTCTTCTGGCTTCAAAATGTCGTACAATTCTGCGGGCGCTTGAATTATTCCACTATATTTCATTAGCGTGCTTTTACTTTTGCACCTGCTTTACGTTCTTTGTATAATATCTTGCTTCCACAGTATGGACAGCGGACTTTTGTTCGTAAGTATTCGTCCCCTACTTTCTTTTCACATTGGAAACATTTGTAGCTTGCCATAGTTAGATTTCAGCTGCGAGCTCTTCCTTGATTACTGTTTTTTCTGGTGAATATGCACGTGCTGCAAAAGTTGCGTCACATTGTGTACAGTGCCATACTCCAGTAGTTATTCTTGAAATTTTTTTATATAAGCAGTATGGGCATTTATGGTCGCCGTGTTGTACTTTTTCAATATTCTCTAATTTGAGTTTGTTTCTTGGTCCGTAACGAGCGCCGAAACGCTTTGTTCGTTTGAGTTTTTCGACTTTTTTTGCCATAGTGAGTTACCATGGGGCTTTCATCCCCATTGTCTGCAGTGCTGATTTTAAAACGCTGCATAAGATTTTTGCCTTATGCAGCCAATGGGGCTGCCCGGATTTTCGTTTGTAATCGTTTCGAACCGGGGTCTGTTGGTCCCAAACCAACGAGGATGGCCAAGCTACCCCACAGCCCCGTTTGATTATTATGAGGAATGGGGGGTGTTTTTAAAGCTTGTGGTGGGATTGATGTTCTGAGTTGAGCTCATCTCTCGTTTTTTGTGCATATTCTCTTAATTTTGGATGCTTTTCTGCGTGTTCCTCGAGAAGCTTTATTGCAGTATCTGTTTCTCCTGCGTTGGCGTAAGCTGACGCTGCGGATAGAAGATTTACTTGATCGTTATACACGGGACTTTCTGGATGTCTGTATAATATTTCTTCTATAACTGCTAATGCATAATGACCTCTTTGTGAGACTTGCATCGGTGCATCTGCTTTCTTTAGTATATCCCACTGTATTATCCCTCCAGATTTTGCATGGTACAATTTCTGCAGTTCCTCTCGAGACAATGATTTTCCATCTTTCGCACATTCTAATTTTTTATTAATGATTCAAACTGGTCAGCAGTTGCAAATTCGTATCGCATAAGCCCGTTCTAGCACAAACATTTATTAAACCTTTCCAGGGTTATTATCGTCATGGACATCACATCAGCACAGCGGCATAAACTTCGGCAGTTCGTTCAAGAGCTGAAGCAATATCGGACGAATCATACGGAACTTGTTACTGTGTACATTCCTGCTGGATATGAAATCACTAAAATTATCGGACATTTAAGCGACGAGGCAGGCACGGCGTCGAACATCAAAAGCACGAGCACGCGCAAGAATGTTCAAGCAGCTTTAGAAAAGATGATCCAACATTTACGATTGTATAAACAGACGCCCACGAATGGACTTCTTGTCTTTTCTGGTAATGTCTCTGCACGCGAAGGACAGCAGGACGTGCGTGTCTGGAGTTTGGAGCCGCCGGTTCCGTTGTCGATGCGAACTTATCGCTGTGATAAAGAGTTCATGCTTGACTTTTTAGAAGATATGATGCTGGAAAAAACCCTGTATGGACTTGTCGTTATTGATCGACGTGATGCGAACATTGCATTTTTGCGTGGCAAAACTATTGTACCATTACTCAAGACACACTCTGAAGTTCCTGGGAAATTCAAGGCAGGCGGTCAATCTGCTCAGCGTTTTGAACGTCTTATTGAGGGCGCAGCAAAACAACATTACAAAAAAGTTGCAGAATACATGAAAGAACAGTTTTTAGGGATCAAAGAACTCAAAGGTATTCTTGTTGGAGGTCCAGGGCCGACGAAACATGATTTTATTGAATTAGGACAAATTACAGGCGAACTGAAACGAAAAATTATTGCCATTAGAGATTTAGGTTATACAGGGGAATTTGGATTACAAGAATTAGTTGATAAAAGTCAGGATGTTTTGTCCGAGGAAGAGATTGCACAAGAAAAGAAAATTATGACAGACTTTTTAGAACGTCTTGCAAAGTCGCCGGAAAAAGCATCCTATGGACGTGCGGCTGTTGAGCATGCTATTGAGATGGGTGCAGTTGATCTCATACTTTTATCTGAAAGTTTGGATGATGACACGATTCAGAAGTTGACGGAAGCAACTGAAAAAATGGGTGGAAAAGCAGTTCTTATTTCTATAGAAACGCGCGAAGGTGCGCAGCTCAAAGAACTTGGCGGGATTGCGGCGATGTTGAGATATGCGGTTTAAATTGTCTTTACTTTTCTTAATGTTGTTCTTATCATCTTGCTCATCTGTTCTATGTCGACTTCCTCTTCTTTTAATCTTAACTGAATCAAAGCTTTAGATTCATCGATTTCTTTGAGTAATCTTATTATGCTCTTATCTTTTGTAGTTTCTGCGATTTTATCCAGTTGGACTGTTAGTCCTGTTAGTTTAGCATATATCTCTCGTAGGTTTTCTTTAATCCTTCCTTGATCTCCATTTGTATATTGTCTTGTTATATTCTCAATTGTTTGTGCAGTGACAATTGCTCTTTCTTTATCGTTCATCTATTTTAGATATATTATTTACCTTATTTAATGTTTCTACGTCGAGTATTTATTTAGCTAAAGTGTAGCCACCAGTGTTCGTCTCTTAGTTTATCGACTTTAATTAGCTATAAGAACTGAAACTAATCAGTTCTTAATACTCAAAAACATTCTGTTTTTGAGAAAAGTGGGTGCAGCGACGACGTGCGTGATGCGTTTCCCCCATTAGCTAATTATAGAAGTAAAAGTAATACTTATAGTCTTCACTATCTGTGCTCAATAGATACTACCTGTCGTAATGTTCACCACAGCACATCTTTATATCCTTGTGGCGCTCATCTTTTTTCATGGAACTTGTGCGACGGTCGTTTGAGGAATTGTATCCGAGTAAACTGTTTAATTACGATGTTGAGGTTCATTATTCTGGGCAATTCAAGGCTTATAATGCACGAGTTCAGTTACGGGGACGGGCGTTGACGTTTCGGCTGAGTAAAGAATGGCGGACGGTTGATTCTGATATTGTTCAAGGTTTGTATCAATCATTATTCTTGAAAATGTTTGGCGGCAAAGATACGTTTCATACGAATCTGTATACCAGCTTTTTGAAGAAAGTTCCGATGTTTACAGAACGTGGGGAGAGTGAGGTTTTTCTTGTTGAATCTTTTGGGCGGGTTAACGAGCGATTGTTTTTTGGAATACTTGATCAACCGACCATTGTTTGGGGTAGAGCGAGCAGGCGAACGCTTGCGCACTATAGTTTACACACGGATACAATCGTTGTTTCGACGATTTTCAAGGATGCGCCACAGCACCTTTTGGATTATGTGATGTATCATGAAATGCTGCATAAAAAGCATCAGTTTGTTGCACGTGGGACGAGAAATCACTTTCATACGCCGGAGTTTCGGGCTGACGAACGCAAATTTGGGGATACGGAAACGCTTGAGAAGGAACTAACGACGTTTCTTCGAGGTTTAGGACGGCGGCCCAAGCGACGGACGATGTTACGCGGGCTTTTGAAGTGGTTTTAGTGCTATTTGTAGCTGGATTTTTATGGCAACTTTTTTAAGCTATCCTCTTTAAACACACTTATGAGCGATCTTTTGGATGTTAACGTTGATGATTTACGTAAACTTCTGGATAATGCACAGCAGCGTCTTGCACCGCTTTTTGGATTGGAAGATAAATTAGCTATTTCTGTTGAACGTCGTCTCGAAGCGAGCTGTTTAAGCGATGATATCTTAGATCTTATTACTCGTGGATGTTCACAAGATATTATTACTTATATGATGCGTCAAGGTGACCCAGAAAATGATCTTCGGTTTCGTCATAACATTTCGATTGCAGTGCGGTATAAAGATGAAGAATATCTGGATGATCTATATTTTGAAGCTATTGATTTACCTACTACGCCACAAAAATCAGGAACATTTGTTGGACGATTTCTTTATTACGCTGCTAATCCAACGATGGCTGAACGAATTGACCATTTCTCCTTAGGTGTGCGTGGCTGTATTCGAGACGAGCTTGGAGACGCTGAACTGCGCAAAGCTAAGATGCGGCTGATTCCCTATGTTCTTATCCAGTGTGTTGTTGAAAACTGTGCAGGTATGGCTTTCAAGGACATGGCTCAAGATAATCAAGATTCAGTTCAAGAAAAGCGTGCCGCTCGCATTGATGCTCTTGATCATTGGAGATTTGGGAAAACTCCGATTGCAATATCCCCTTATTTTGGTCATGGCAGGATGGAATTAACGGAAAGATGCCGATCGGTTCTGACTGCTCGTGCTTTATATGATTTACGAGGTTCTTCCATTGTAACTGAGCTTACACCATTATCTCCTTTAGATATAGTTGCTCGCCTTAAACACTATCTTTTAGGTGACGGATTTGAAGATTTCAATCCAAAAGCTTAAAAATAACCCCCTTTTCGACACCTTTATATAATCTTATTATACTGGGTGAGACAATGGCAGAAAAGCAAACAACCGCAGGCGGTGTCAAAGAGGGAGATACGATCTTACTTGAAGGACAACCTTGTCGTGTTGCAAATGTCAGCCGATCAAAGCCAGGTAAACATGGCGCAGCAAAAGCACGTATTGTCGCGATGGGTATTATCGACGGCAAGAAGCGCGATGTTGTTATGCCCGGACATGAACGATTAGAAGTTCCTATTATTCAAAAGAAGTCGGCTCAGATATTAAGTGTTACTGGTACTATGGCAAATGTCATGGACATGGAATCATTTGAGACGTTTGATCTTGAAATTCCTGAAGATTTGCGCGGCAAAGTGAGCGCAGGTACAAATATCTTATATTGGATAATCATGGACGCAAAAATGATGAAACAAATCAAAGGAGAAGCCGGTCAGGCTTAAATGAATTATGGCAAAATTTGAAGAAGCGATTACACGAATGTTCCGTAATGTATTTGTGTGCCGAAAGTGCACGCATAAAATTCATGCGCCGAGCATGAAAGTAAGCCAAGGTTTGGTTAAATGCCGAAACTGTGGCAGTAGAGTATTGAGACCACGAAAGCGCAAGTGATTGTGATTTTTGTTGCATGATAAAAATGGTGATTGACTTTATTGTTCAATATAAATGGATTTTTCTCTTTTATTTGCTGCTTGCGGGATTCTTGTTTGTGCGGCGCAAGCGCATTGTCACGCAGGGCAAAGTCATCATGCTTTATCGTACTGTTTTTGGCATACGTTTTATTGAGAAGTTTTCTGAACGATTTCGAGAGTGGGTTGTGCTGTTTGGCATCATAGGCATAGGTGTTGGTTTCATTGGGATGATTGTGATTTCAGTGATGATGGTTTTCGGTTTAGTACAACTTTTTATTTCTCCTGCATCTCAGCCTGGTGTTTCACTTGTATTGCCGGGCGTTGAAGTTCCTGGATTAGGCGTGCTGCCCTTCTGGCACTGGTTAGCATCCATTTTTGTTATTGCTGTTATTCATGAATTCTCGCACGGCATTGTTGCACACGCTCATCATTTGAAAGTTAAATTTACTGGACTTGTTGTTTTAGGGCCGATTATTGGGGCTTTTGTTGAACCTGACGAGGAACATTTAGTAAAAGCAGATGATGTCGTTCAGCATTCAGTGTATGCTGCGGGTGCATTCTCAAATATACTCCTTGCAATTCTTGCGCTTGTTGTTTTGAATTTTTTATTCTTTCCGATTCATTCAGCAATTACTGATTCAACTGGTTTTAGTTTCTCTTCCTATACCAATGAGAGTTTGCCGTTTGCTCAAGCGGGTGTACCGGTTGGCAGCGTTATTACTGGAATTGGAAACACATCTGTTACAAACTTTCAAGAATTTGCGGACGAACTTTCATATTATGATCCGGGCGATACAATTTCCGTTCAAACGAGTACTGGCGTGTTTGACGTTACCTTTGCATCTCATCCTGATAACTCTCGCAAACCGTTTTTAGGGATATCAGGTATTGTTAATGAATTTACACTCGATCAACGATTTAATACTGCTCTTGGTAGAGCTGCTGATTATGTTCTTGAATGGTTCACGGGATTGAAAAATAACGGCCGAGGATTTTTCTTCTGGTTGTATGTATTGAGCTTTGGTATTGGACTTTTTAATTTGTTGCCATTACCTATTGTTGATGGGGGACGTATGGCACAAACGTTCTTGAAGAGGCTTTGTGGGAATGAAAAAGGGCTACGTGTTGCATCTAAAATTAGTATGTTCTTTTTACTTGTATTAGTGTTAAGCTTTGTTATTCCATATCTATTGTAATATTTTTTGAAGACTATATTTTCTTTTTTGACCTCGTTGATTAGCGAATTTGGACACGCAACACGATGTCGTCCGTCGTGCTGCATTCCGATGGTCTGATTATAGTTGACATGCTCATTTCTAAGCATGATCAGAAATATACCACCACATTCACCAGTGTATATTTCCGACATATTAAATTCAAAGCACGCCCTTTCAGACGTGTGAAAAAAAGAATTAAACTACTTATCGTCGTCTTCGCGATGATCCGCGTGCTGCGCTTCGTCGACTTGATACTCGTCGAGTTGTGCGTCGTGCTGACGTTTTACTTGCTCGTGCTCGTTTGCTTACTCGTCGTGATGATGATCGAGCTGCTTTTCGGACGGTTCGTTTTGCTACTTTTCGTGCTGCCATGTTTCACCTCTTTTTTTTAATCGTCTATTTATGTTCAATCATTCTTTTTCACTATTTAAAACTTCTTATTGTGTGTTTATTTTTTGTTTGCTTTCATTTAATAAAAAGGGTCTGATACCCCGCAGTTTGTCGCCGAACGAAAATCCTCTACGAAATACCACATAGCTTGCTGTGATTGGGATTTTGACTCATCATCGAAACTATTAAAAGTCGGATTTCGTTTCTTTACTTCGATGAACGTTCGTTATACTCTTTCGCAGACTGTTGAACAACAGTCTGTTCCAGGCATTCGTTCTTTTATCGTCGGAAATGATGATTGCTATTATCTTCATGATCAAATGACACGCTTTGGGGGATGGTTTGTCAGGGATCGAGATCAATCATTTCGCGTGCTTGCGGAGATTCGAGGGCCGACTTCGGCAGTTCAATCTATTCATCACAAATTTTACTCGGTTGAACAAGAACGCAGTTTGTTTCGTGAATCATTTTTTGTTTCTTCAACGAATAAATCATTTGTTTATCGCATTAACAAGCCAACAGACATGGAACTTGTTTTTGATGTGAATAAATTAGGAGATGACCGTCGTTGGGGACGAAATTATAACGTTACTCTTGAAGGCGATCGCACGGTTATTCGGTTTACTAAGAAAACAGATTCTCGGGAAGATTCAACAAATGGTCGAGATGAATATACTTTTTTTATTGTCATTAATAAAATTGGGAAAATTATTAAGCGGTGGGATGAAAAAGTATATCGAGATGAACATCGTGATTCTGCAGATTATTCTCGACTTTTATTTCGTGCAATTTCTTTATGGGATTCGGATGTCATTATTACGGCTAATCAAGATCTCAATGATGCAATGGATGCGAATCGGCGTGTTGAAACACAGTTGCATTCGATTATTGCAGCTGAACGTGCGACTGTTGAGCGTTACTCTGTCTATCCACTTGATGTTGCAGCGGCGGCATGGGTGCTGAATCATTTTGGTTCAATGCATAGATTAACTACTCATGACATCCTTGCGCAGCGTGCGCGCGTGCTTTTAGGCTTGGATATTACAGATAGGCTTGTTCATTATTTGCGCTCAATTACTCCTGATGGTTATATTCTTCATGATTTATCGTCTGTTTCTGATGCACGAACATCAGATGGAATTGGATTACTTTTTTTAAGGCTTCTTGATGTTGTACCTCAGCTCTCTCGAGATGAACGGCATTTGGCCCAGCAGAAAATTGCTCATGTTATTGATTTGCAGGAGAAACGGATGGTTCATGGTTTATTATCAACACAGCATGCATCTTTGCTTTCCTCTCCTGATACGTCACTGGAGTTGCAGGTGTTGCAATGCGCGTTGTATAATGCAGGCTATCTTTTGACGAAAAATGTTGCATATCTTGAAGCAGAGAAGGCGTTACGTGCTGCGATTCGAAAGCTCTTTTGGAATGGACAAACGCTTGCATGTGGGCTTGCTGATTTTAGCGTATCATCAAGCATTTTCTTGGCGGCGTATTATTATCCTGCACTTTTGAGTGCTGAAGAATGGAAGACTTGCTTCACTGCTGCTTTGAACCAATTGTGGCTTGACTGGGGTGGCATCAAAGAGCATGGGTCGAGCCGTTTGTGGATGAATAATATTGCGGCGATCGTCTTGAACAGAACTCATCGGTCATTTTTTAAGGAGTATGTTGACAAAATTTATGCTGCGTCTTCAATTGAACTATTGTGGAAAGGGTGTTTGGGAGTTTCAGCTGAATTAAGTGATGCTGATGTTTTGCGAAGTCAGGATGGTGTTTCTGTATTGAGCGCGGCGACGTTTATTGAGCTGGCGAATGAATTGGGGAAAATGAAAAACACAACCGCGAGCGGTGGGGCATTTGCAACAAACAAAAATCGCAACTATAATAATTAATCAATACCACGCCCCTTGGGGCGGTTTGGATTTTTATTCAATGAAAATGTGTCTAATACACCGCAGTTTACTGCGACACATTTTTAAGAGTAAAAATCCCGTGTAAAAAAGCCCCACAGCTTGCTGTGACTGGGATTTTTACTTTGCTTTGAGCTCTTTCAATCGTTTGTCCCCCTTTGGTTGTGCATTTGGACCGAGCTTATAGTATGTTTTCTCTACGGTTGAACCCCAGCTGAATTCGCCGGTTTCTTTCTCGATTTTTGAGATTTCAAATTCTTTTAAATCCATCCCTTTGCGCAGATGGTAATAAATGACCCGTTGGGTTACCTGCGGGAATATTTCTTGGTATTTTTTGCTGATACTATAACCATGTTCCTGTCCAAATATGTTAAGAAGTTCAACAATGTTCTGGCGAATAGCGCTTTTTGTTGGACGGCCGCGTTTTTTTGTCATGCATGCACACTATCTTCCTGCGACCAATAAGCTGCTGGTTAATTTAACTTTCTCATCTGAACGAAGCTTATCTATTACAAACGTGTCAAGCTGGTCGGGACTTTCCATTTCGATTTCTGCGAGAATATCCCATTCTCCGAATAACAAATACGCATTTTTTACCTCGGGCATAGATTTTAAATTATCCAGTACTTCACGCTCGTGCTGATCTTCGATAGAAATTAATACAAATGATTTCATGATCCCACCTCATTTATGCTGAGCTTCTGATTGTATAAATAGATTTGCTATAAATTCTCTATATTGTTTGGTTACGAAGAGCATAAATATGTCGTGGGTATAGGTGAGCCTATGTTAGGCTTTGCGATTCATAAAAATAATGTTGACTTTGCGGTTGCGGAAATCAATGCGGTTGTTGGAAAAGGCAAACTTCTTGGTGACTTGTTTGTTGTTGATTGTGCTTATAATAAAAAGTTTGAGCGGCTTGGGCTTACGAAGGAGATTTATGATCTTGGTGGACGAAAACAGCTTATCACTGATTTGAATAAGATTAATCAGTTTGAGAAACGACGCGCTCATTTGCTTCCTTCCGGACATCCGGCAATGACGCATCCACGCGTTGCACGGGCTATGATTAATCTGAGTTGTGCATCTGCAATTTTTGATCCGTTTTGTGGTGCAGGAGGCATTCTTATTGAAGCGCGATTATGTGGCGTACGTTGTGCGGGAATTGATATTGATCCGGTTATGGTTAGGCGTGCGTCTGCGAATATGAAGCATTTTGGACTGGCGGCGTCAGTGAGATTGGGTGATGCAACAATGTTTCGTAAGAAAGTTGAGGCAGTTGTGTCGGATTTACCTTATGGTTTGAGCACAAAAATTACTTCAGAACTTGGAGAACTTTATTTGAAGTTTTTTGAGAATCTGAGGGAGAATCGAGTTAAGACGGCAGTTGTTGGTCTTCCAGATTTTGTGGACTATAAACCCTTTGTTAGGGATGCGGGTTATCGTTTGGATTTTGAGTTTGTCTATTATCTGCATAAGAATTTGAGCAAGAGGGTTGTTGTGCTTGCGTTGCGTTAGCTATCGAGTTATGTTCTTATCTCATCCTATCTAGTAGTATTTTCTTTTCTGCTTGTACGACAGCGCTGCGGATCTTGTTGAGTGTGTCGGGACTCGCGGAGATACTGTCGATGCCGTGCTTTACTAAGAATTCTGCCATTTCTTGTTTTGATCCGGCGTTTCCGCATATGCTGGTTTCGACATTATGTTTTTTACAGACTGTAATAACGTGTGCGATAAGATGGAGTACAGATGGATGCATCTCATTAAAGTGCATATTTACTTTTGGGTTGTGCATGTCGATGCCCAGCGTTAATTGAGTTAAATCGTTTGTTCCAAAAGAAACAAAATCTATTCCTTCCTTACATAACTCGTCGATAATTAAGCATGCAGCGGGCGTTTCGATCATTATGCCGAATTTAATATCTCTTTGTGGTTCTAGACCAACTTCTTTGCAGGCTGCTTTTGCTTTTCTTACTTCACTTATGTTAATGACGAATGGAATCATGATTCCGAGATTCTTCATTCCTTGATCGTGTAATTGTTTTATTGCTCGGATTTCTGCTGCGAGCATTCGATGATCATCGAGACTTCTACGAATACCGTGCCATCCTAATTGCGGATCAGCTTCGTCAGGCTCTTTCATACCGCCCTTGAGCGCGCGAAATTCATCGGTTCGCATGTCGGACGTGCGTACCCATACGGGCTTATTTTTGAATGCGCGTGCAACACTTGAAATTTGTTGGACGAGGAAATGTGTGTATGCGTCGTCTTTGTTCTGACGGATGTACTCTGCGGGATGCATTTCTGCGCCTGCAATGATTAATTCTAATCGTAAAAGTCCGACTCCATCTGCTATTTCGGCTACTTTTTCAGCGTGTTTTGCGATATCGATAACGGCTTTGATTTTTGTTGCAGTGATGTTGTGGATTTCATGTGATTGGGTTTGCCGGTTCGAATGATGTACTTGTGGTTGCATGTTGTGCTGTGGATTTTGCACTTGAATTTCATGCTGTGGCTTGTACTCTTGCATTTGTTTTTTGGGTTCGACCGTGAGAGAATGAGGTGTGTTTTCAACTAACCTCTTATCTTGGGGTTTAGGTTCACTCATCGTTTCTTTTGCTTCATTTCTTACTTCTGATTTTGTTTCATGTGATATGTTCTCGTGTGCACTTCTCTTCATTGTCGTTACTGGACGGCTTTGGACGATGTATATTTGATCTGATTCTACTGCCCATTCAATATCTTGGGGAAAATTGTAATGCGCTTCTATTTTTCGTGCGATGCGTGCGAGTTCCTGCAATTGTTTATCATTAAGAACTTGAAGCCGATCTTCAGCAGGAGGAATTTTCATTTTGACGTTATTGCCTTTGTTGTCCCGGACTAACATCATTCCTTGTTCCTTGACTTCTGCTTTTTTGACATTTAATGTTTTTTTGTCGAGAATGTATAAATCGGGTGTAATGCTTCCATTAACCACGAGTTCGCCCAATCCGAGCGCTGCTTCAATGATAATTTCGCTTTCGTTGTTAGTTGCTGGATTTACTGTGAATGCGACACCGGCAGCATCACTATTTACCATGCGCTGAACGACGACCGCCATAAGAATTTTCTCGTTTGCGATGCTTTGCTTGTTTCGGTAATAAATTGCACGTGACGTAAATAATGATGCCCAACATGAGTGGACAGCTTTGACGATATTTTGTTTGCCCTGGACATTCAGGTATGTTGCTTGCTGGCCTGCAAATGATGCTTCTGGCAGGTCTTCAGCGGTTGCGGATGAACGCACAGCAACGAACTCTTCCATTCCCTGCATGACGTTTTCTGCCTGTGTTTTACGTTGGACGCCAAGCAATTCGTATGATTCGATTATTGATTCTTCAATGTCTTTTGGAATTGGAGTTGATACAATAAGCTGTTGAATTTGATGTGCAGTTGTTTGCAATTGTGTTGTGTTTTCAACGTTAATATTACTGATAAGTTGAAGTATTTTATCCTTCATTTTTGTTCGATTAATGAATGATTCGTAGGCTTGTGCGGTTACGACGAAGCCAGAAGGAACGGGAAATTTTGCATTGGCGAGTTCGGCGAGATTTGCGCCTTTACCGCCGGCGATTGATATGCTATTCTTTGTGAGATTCTTGAACCAGGCTGTGAACATTGTGACCTCTTTCCTTTGTAGAATCGAACGATACAATATAAACATTTGCCAGCAATAAAAAATCCATTGGCTTTTTTAAGCCTCAGAATTGCTATCGCAATTTGAGCAATCTAGGCGATGCTTAGTGTTGCAACACTGGCACATCAAAAAGCGGTGGCTTTATTGATGTTTGTTCAAGTGGGGCATGAAGCCCCACGATATGTACCTATAATTTCTTCCTAATCAACATCTTTGACTATTGTGTTTCGATTTCTTTCAATCATTGAAATGAGCTGATCATGGATATGTTTGTTTGTTGCAACTATTCCTTCTTTATGTTTTATCGACCTGAAAGATAATTTGTTTCCGTTACTGTCGGTCATTCTACCGCCGGATTCTTTGAGGATACGATAGACAGCGGCAGTGTCCCAAATACTGAGCCCGGAAGATAATGTGAAATATAATTCTGCGTTTCCGGCACTTATCTCTG
>Ga0209542_10001250_pt1 | contig 60245 bp, 61 predicted proteins | sample RifCSPhighO2_01_FD_184028 | JGI IMG/M metagenome (GOLD analysis project Ga0209542, IMG submission 184028) | Soil microbial communities from Rifle, Colorado - Rifle CSP2_plank highO2_0.1 (SPAdes) (version 2) | ecosystem: Environmental > Terrestrial > Deep subsurface > Rock core/Sediment ...
AAGGACACGGACAATACCCATTCCGGTAACGTTTCCTGTATAGAAAGGATGTGACCAGCTGTCAGCAGGGATTGATTGTGCTGCGATATTATACACTTCATCGGGACGCGCGGTTTTGACTGCTTGAATAATACTCTCACTGTCAGTTAAGTCTGCCGGAACGATTCCGATTTTTCCGTAAAGGTGCGTGAGATTCTCATGATAAAAATTCGTTGTGTGACGGAGAGTTCCAGTCACATTGTAGCCTTTTTCAAGGAGAAGATCTGCTAAATATGATCCATCTTGAGAGGAAACACCAATAATAAGTGCTTTTTTCGCCATGTATTACCAATTTACTCTATCATAGTGAGATAAGTTTCTCAACTATATTTTTGATACAATAATGAAATGAGTAATATACTTATCGCTGGTGGTGCTGGGTTTATTGGTTCCCACCTTTCTAAAAGACTTCTTACAGAAGGACATCGTGTTATTTGTGTTGATAATCTTATTACCGGAAGCAAAGAGAATATTAAAGAACCTTTGAGTAATTCGAATTTCACCTTTATCGAATACGATATTACCACCGATCTATCAACCATTAATTATCAACTATCAACCATTGACTTTGTTTTCCATCTTGCTTCTCCAGCCTCACCAAATCACCACAGTAAACTGAGCTATCATGCGTTGCCAATGGAAACCATGATTGCTAATACACAAGGAACATTAGCACTTCTCAAGCTTGCTGAGAAGAATAATGCACGGTTTCTATTTGCATCGACATCAGAGGTGTATGGAGATCCTCTCGAAAATCCACAAAAAGAATCATACAGGGGAAATGTCTCAACAACCGGTCCTCGCTCAGTATATGATGAAGCAAAACGTTTTGGGGAGACCCTGACTGCTTATTTCTGGCGGGATAAAAATGTCAATGCGCGCATAGTACGTATCTTTAACACATATGGCCCTCTTATGCAGAAAGGGGATAAAAGGATGGTTATTGATTTTATTAATCAAGCACTCCGTCAAGAGCCGATTACTATTTTTGGAGACGGTGAACAGACTCGCTCACTTTGCTACATTGATGATTTAGTTGATGGTTTAATGAAAATGATGTTTTCAGATAAAACAAATAAGGAGATACTTAACCTTGGTTCAGAGGAGGAGCATACAGTTTTAGAATACGCGCAAATAATCAAACAGCTCACGAATTCCTCCAGTGAAATTATTCATAGTGAAGATTTACCCGAAGATGATCCAAAAGCAAGATGCCCTGATATTACAAAAGCGAAAGAGTTACTCGAATGGGAGCCACATGTTTCGTTAGAGGAAGGATTGCAGAAAACAATCGAATACTTTTCATCACTATGAAAGCAGCAATTATCTTACCGACATACAACGAAAAAGACAATATTGAGCCGATGATCACCGTACTTCAGAAAGAAGTTTTTCCGACCATTAAAAATTATGAAATGCATATTGTAGTCGTTGATGATTCATCAACAGATGGAACTTCCCAGATTGTAGAGAAGTTAGTTGATAGATATGCAAAAAACCTGCATCTTATTAAAAACGGTCCAAAAGAAGGCTTAGGTGCAGCGTATATTCGTGGGATGAGTCAGACAATAGAAAAACTCAATGCGGATGTTCTTTTTGAGATGGATGCAGACGGGCAACACGATCCGCAAAAAATACCTGTGTTTTTAAAAAAAATCGATGAAGGATACGATATGGTTATTGGGAATCGATTTAGCGACGGTGGATCTATTCCTCAAAATTGGCCAACCTTGCGAAAAGCGTACTCGATAATCGCCAATCTCTTTGTTCGTGCTGTGTTAGGCAGGTTTCATATTCACGACTGGACAGGTGGATATCGGGCGTTAAAAAAAGAAGTATTTCTCAAAGAGAAAGAAAAATTGAAAGGATTTAAAGGCTATACCTTTCAAGTGGCATTTCTTCATAACGTAGTAAAGGATGGATATAGAGTGGCTGAGGTACCATTTCACTTTACTGATAGGACGCTTGGGAAGTCCAAAATTGCATCAGGAGAGTATATTTTTAATCTTTTACGATATATTCTTACCGCACGATTTTGGGAGCTGGTAAGATCACCATTTCTCAAATACGCAATTACCGGATTTTTAGGATACCTCATTAATGCAGTTTCACTGGAAGTCTTTTCTGCTGGTTTTGCATTTCATACATTTCTTGCCGCAGTACTCGCTTCTGAACTATCAATCATTTGGAACTTCTTTCTTAACAATTTTTGGTCATTTTCAAAATACCAGGTTACCTCTCCGGGACGATTTCTCTTGAAATTTTTGCAATTTAATTTAGTTTCTGCAGGATCAGTTCTTATCAACTCTACAATTGTATTCTTAGGAACACATCTGTTTGGCAACACAACGTTTGTCAGGCAACTTTCACTTATCATTGCAATTGGGTTTTTTGTTATACCGTATAGTTATTCTATGTATAATATCTTTATATGGAAAAGATGGAGAATTTCGTTTCTCGCAAGATTTCAAGATATGGTGGGATAAGAAATATCAAATATCAAATATCAAATATCAAATATTTGAAGAGTTGGAACACATTTTTCATTTTATCCATACTCCTGTTGGCTTCGTTTCTCCGTTTATATAAAATCGGCGACTACATGACTTTTCTTGGTGATGAGGGAAGAGACGTACTCGTGGCAAAACATATCCTTGGGGGAGATTTTGTCTTTATCGGGCCACGATCATCCGCAGCTGATTTTTTCTATGGACCGATTTACTATTACTTAATTACACCGTTTCTTTGGTTGTTTAACTATGATCCGGTCGGGCCAGCTGTATTTGTCGCATTAATTAGTGTTGCAACAATCTACTTAGTATATAAAGTAGGTTCTGTTTTTTTTAACAAAAAAGCAGGACTGTTCGCAGCTTCTTTGTATACTGTTTCTCCGTTAGTTATTGCGTATTCAAGATCTTCGTGGAACCCCAACCCGCTTCCATTTGTCTCACTACTTTGCTTATTTACCCTCTATAATGCAGCCACGAAAAAATCCTGGAAGCTGTATGTTCTTACCGGCTTACTGCTTGGTTTCGCTTTGCAGATGCAGTACCTGGCACTCTTTCTTGGAATTATTGTGGGAACATATGTTTTTGTCACAACCATGATCAGAGAAAAACGTCTTGCGCTTCTTGAAATGATCAAGCATTATGGACAGATTATTTTAGGCTTTGTCATTGGTTTTGCACCGTTTCTGGGATATGAACTCGTACATAATTTCCCCAATACCCGAACTATTTTAGGATTCATTTTTGTGACAAATCCAAATAATCCGACTGCAAAAGATCATCCTTTTTTTCAAACAGTTGTTGATGCGTTTTCTCATTTGACTGGCAGATTGTTACTTGTTCTCCCACCAAAAAGTCAGTTTCCTCTTCACGATCAAACAATGCTTGTCCTATGGCAAGGTGCTGCAGTACTGCTTGTTATTGCAGGAGCAGTTGCACTTATACGTCTGAGAAGCTCGTATAAGTCACTGCTTCTTTTTCTTTGGTTAGTGATAGGTATTGGATTTTTCGGGTTTTATAAAAAACAGCTTTATGATTATTATTTCGGATTTCTTTTTCCCCTCCCTTTTCTTCTTGTTGGCAATCTTTTATCAATTCTAATTTCGAGTAAGAAATTATTCCATTCTGGAAAAGTACTTGGAGTTATTCTTTTTGTCAGTATATTCCTTTTTAACCTTTCAGCAAATCCCTTTCGATCAGGGCCGAATCAACAAAAAAAACAAGTAGAAGAAATTTCAGATTTTGTTCTTTCAAAGGCAGACAACAAGCCATTTAACTTTGCGCTGATTACAAAAGGAAATTCAGATCACGGTTATCGGTATTTCTTTGAAGTAAAAGGAAATAAGCCAATTGAGATAAAAAACTTACAAGAAGATCCAATGCATTTGTCTGTAACTGATCAACTTTTTGTTGTTTGTGAGTATAAGGACTGTAAACCATTGGGATATTCTCTTCATGAGATTGCAGGGTTTGGAAGAGCGGAGATCGCTGATGAGTGGGATATCTCTGTTGTAAAGGTTGTAAAACTTGTTCATTTTCAGGAGAATTTCCCGACACAATAGGATTGTTTATTGACAATACAACAATCTCCTAGTACAATCCGTACACTTACCCACAGACTACCCATATGTTTCTTAAATATGACAACAGTATTAGTGACTGGTGGTGCTGGATTTATCGGCACGAATCTCTGTAGAGAACTTCTTGATGATGGAAAGCGCGTCATTGCAGTTGATAACTTCATCACGTCATCAAAAAAAAATCTATCCTATCTTGTTGATTATAAAAACATCGTCTTTTTTCCTCAGGATATCACACACAACTTCTCAAATGAGCTGATAAAAGCGTGTAAAAATGTCTCAATGATTTTTCATCTGGCTTGTCCCACAGGTGTAGCAAACTTACAAAAGTTAGCAGAAGAGATGCTTTTAACGTGCTCGATTGGAACATACGACATTATGCAACTCGCAAAAAAAAATAACGCTAATGTTGTATTTACAAGTTCATCTGAGGTCTATGGGGATCCAAAAGTATTTCCTCAAGATGAATCATACACAGGCAATGTCAATCCAGTTGGGTATAGAAGTCCGTATGAAGAAGGAAAGCGATTTAGTGAAAGCATTGTGAGGATGTTTGTTACAAAATATGGCGTTGATGCAAAAATCGTTCGTGTTTTTAACACATATGGTCCATATATGTCCCTAAATGATTCACGTGTTATCCCGCATTTTTTCAAACAACTCAACGCAAATATGCCATTAACTGTTACTGGAGATGGAAAACAGACCCGGACATTTTGCTACGTTGACGATCTCGTGAGAGGACTTCTTTTCGTTTCCAAAAAAGGGAGAAAAGGAGAAGCATATAACCTGGGAAATGATACAGAGATACCCATCAATGATCTTGCAAAGCTTCTTCTAAAAATAAAAAAAAGCAAACTCAAGGTTTTGCAAATTGATAGACCGCCACATGATCATCAGAGACGACTTCCTTCCCTTGAAAAAATTAAAGCTCTTGGGTGGAAGCCGGAGATAGGTATAGAGGAAGGATTACAAGAATCTCTCAGATGGTTTGGGCTTTAGGAATTGCTTTTTCAGTAAAGTAGAATTATAATATATTGCTTCATTCGTCTCTTTTTAACTAGTTTTGTAAAAGTTGTTGTGTATCTTTTGCATCCTGGAGCAAAACGAGATCGATAATCGATAGGTTTGAGGAAAAATCATTATTACTAAACAGTTGTGGATATTTTCGACAGATCCAATTTTGGGTGATAGGGGTTATGTTGTGCAAGCGATAATAGGAAAGATCCATGTAACTGTTTTTTGCTGTTTCTCCATGGACATATTCAGTAGCACCTAAAGATTTGCAAATGGCTGTTGTCCATTCTGTCCCTTTTCCTTGTCCTTGAGGGCGAGGAATACTCAGATCGGAGCTTTTAACAATTCTTTTCAAAGGAAAGAGAGCTTGTTTTTCTAAACGCTTATTTACCAGATCAAGAGTCATAGATGGAGTGTATTCCCAATCAAATATCGATGAAAGTCCCCAAAAGATAGTTTGTATATTCAATTCAGCAAGAGATGTATATCTATTCAGTAGTAGCGCTTGTAGCTTCGGATACTGTGGTAAAAAATTCTTTGCTTTTCTGTAAGCTACCAGTATACTTCTTAGGTGTTTTCTTTCCCAGTGATGTGAATAGTCAATTTTCGTTTGATTGATTGGAAGCAGCCCATCGTGAGTAATAGGTACGGTGAGAAGCATTATCCCATGCGCTGTTTTTATTGGAGTATCGGATTGATAAGATTTATGTCTTATTTGAATACTGTTTTGTTTATGAGTAAGTGTCTTGGTATATTGCGCAGAGTCCAATAAAGCAAACGTACTAACTGTTAGCATTCGCTGAAAATAATGTAATTGTGGGAAATAACGTGGTTGATAAATTGTCACTCTCATTCTAGATGCAAACTCGATAGGAAAAAAATGCTTCTGCTGCGTTTAACCCACATTGTTGACCCCGAAACTGTGCAACGTTTCGAAGCGATTGAAGAGATCGTGGATGAGATCCTTCTCGTACTTGGGAATGGTAGAGTTTTAACGCTTGGAGCTTTGTATCAAGCTGTTTTGCAGAAAGTGCAACGAAAAAATTCGGATTTCTGGTGTACTGTGATGTCCAGTCTGCGGTGACGACAGATTCAAAACCAAGGACAACAGGTTGAAATGGTTTTATAGCATTTGGTGCAGGACGGGTTGCAGCAAAAACGGCTTGTGCACAAGCCCTGTGATCCTGGTTATAATCTTGTGGCTGAGGAGTAGCGATAATCGTTGGTTTTATCTTGTTAAGAGAGATGCTTTCACCATCTTCAATCTCAGTAATTAAGTCTTTCTGTGGAATATTATCCAGTCTCAGATGAAATGTGTTTCCAGGAAACACTACCTTGTAATCATCATACCGTAAAAATTTCGCAACTTTTTCAATTTCTGCTACCCGTTGATCGCCATTTGTGGTTCCGTGCGACGCATATTCTTTTGTTTCTCCAACAGTTACAAAAAGAACGTATACTTTTCCACCCTCGTCCTTTACGCGCTTTATCAAGCCACCACATCCAAGTACCTCATCATCTGGGTGTGGGGAGATAACAAGAAGTGTCTGTTTTTTTAGATCGAGATTCATATCTGTGGAAGATACCACAAGATGACTTTAATTTCAAGCGAAGGCCAAGCGACTTACATTGTTAAGAGAAGATGATCAATTTTTGCAGCAAGAATAAAGTCATTTGCAAAAAGTCCTTTTATTGCATGAGTCATGAGGAAAATTTTTACCAGATTCCAGTTGTGAAGGAAAATGTCCGGGTGGTGTCCTTCATGTTCAGCAAGATCTGCGACACGGTTAATAAATTTCATCGCTTCTACAAAGTTCTTGAACTTGAAATCACGTTCGATCTTCTTGTAGTCTACAATTATCCAGTCAGGTACAGAAGGAACGTAAGTTTGTATTTGTTTTTTTGTGAACGGTTGCACATCTCCCTCACAGGGGATACATTTTTGGGTGAGAAGATCCTTTTGCTCCATGCGATTAAGTATAGCAAAAAGTTTTGTAGTCATTGCAAATCACAGCGCACGTTGCTAAACTTATACAAGTTTAGTTTAAGTTATATGATTCGATTCTCAAAAAGTGAAGACTACGCGATTTTATTATTAAACGCACTGACCATTAACTATAAAAAACGTCTTGTTCCCTTGTCTAAAGTCGCACGTGATTACCACATTCCTTTACTTTTTTTACGAAATATCGCAAATGTATTGATGCGTGCCGGATTTATCAAAGCAGTAGAGGGGAAAAAAGGTGGGTATCAACTTGCGAAATCTCCCAAAGACATAACCCTTGGGAATGTCCTGCGGAGCTTCTCTCACAAACCATTGCTGGCATCATGTTCTGATGATAGCCCGGCATGTGTTTGTGGAGATAATTCTGTTTGTAGCACTGGAACAGCATGGAGAAGGGTAAACCAAAAATTTTTAGAAAGCGTTTCACATATCTCTCTTGGGGAGTTTGTGCATGAGGAGTAACTATGTTACGTATCAAAAACCTCAAATCATCTGTTGATAAAAAGGAGGTATTAAAAGGGGTAAGCTTAACGATCAAGCCTGGGGGAATTCACGCTATCATCGGGCCTAATGGGTCTGGTAAGACGACACTTGCTATGAGTATGATGGGACACCCAAGTTATAAATTTCCAATTTCCAATTTCCAATTTCAAATAAATGGTGTGGAGATGAAAGATCTGCGTCCAGAAGAACGGGCAAAACACGGGTTGTTTGTTTCATTTCAAAATCCTATTGAAATAACTGGCGTTACCTTTCTCGCATTCTTAAGAACTGCAGCAAAAGCGCTTCGACCAGCTGAAAAAATACCACTTTCTCAGTTTAAACAGAAAGTCATCCAAGCGCTTCAGGCAGTCGATCTCGATGAAGATTTTATGAAACGATCAGTTAATGAAGGTTTCTCCGGAGGAGAAAGAAAAAGAGCAGAGATCGCTCAGATGTTAGTGCTGAAGCCAAAATTTGTCGTGCTTGATGAAATAGACTCAGGACTGGATATGGATAGTATACGAATCGTTGCAAAAGTGATTCGCGCAGCAGCAGAAAAAGAGAAAGTAGGCATGCTTCTTATCACGCATTATCAAAGAATTTTACAGTATCTAAAACTCACAAGCGTCCATGTTCTTATCGATGGAAAAATAAAAGCGACTGGTGGTATGGCTCTTGTAGAAAAAGTTGAGAAGGATGGATATGCAGCAATTTGATCTTGGATCATACGAGTTTGGATTTCACGATAAAGGACGTCCATTTTTTTCTTCCAAAATGGGATTATCAGAAAAAGTCGTCCGAGAAATTTCATCAATGAAAAATGAACCGGTCTGGATGCTTGAGAAGCGATTGAGCGCACTAAAGATTTTTTATGCAAAAAAAATGCCGATGTGGGGTGGAGATCTCACAAAAATCGATTTTGATAAAATATTTTACTACGTAAAACCAACCCAGGAACAAGGAAGAACATGGGAAGATGTCCCAGCTGAGATTAAAAACACATTTGATAAGATCGGAATTCCTCAAGCGGAGAGAAAATTTCTTGCAGGCGTTGGCGCGCAGTATGACTCAGAAGTTGTCTATCACAGTGTCTCAAAAATGCTTGAAAAAAAAGGCGTTATATTTGTCGATACAGACACGGCACTACAAAAATATCCAGAGTTGCTCAAGCAATATTTTGCAACTATTATTCCTCCAGCAGATAATAAATTTTCTGCACTTAACACAGCAGTTTGGTCTGGCGGATCATTTATCTATATTCCAAAAGGAGTACGAGTTGAGCTTCCCCTTCAGGCATATTTTCGCATAAATGCCAAAAATATGGGTCAGTTTGAACGAACACTCATTATTGCTGATGAGGGATCATATGTTCACTATGTTGAAGGGTGCACTGCTCCGATATTTACTACTGATTCTCTTCATTCTGCTGTCGTTGAGATTTTGGTAAAAAAGGGAGCACGTGTCAGGTACACAACCATTCAGAATTGGAGTAAAAATGTATACAATCTTGTGACGAAACGAATGTTTGTCGAAGAAGAAGGATTTGGAGAGTGGATTGATGGAAACTTAGGAAGTCAGCTGACGATGAAATACCCTTCTGTCTATTTAAAAGGAAGAAAAGCACGGGGTGAAATTCTTTCGCTTGCGTTTGCTGGTAACGGGCAGCATCAGGATGCAGGCGGAAAAGCAATTCACTTGGCGCCTGAAACGACCTCAGTTATTACCTCAAAATCAATCAGTAAAGACGGTGGGAGGACATCATATAGAGGACTTCTCAAAGTCGTAAAGGGTGCTAAAAACAGCAAGTCAACTGTTCGTTGTGATGCACTTATTTTAGATGAGAAGAGCAGGTCTGATACGTATCCTACTATGGAAATTGATGAGGAACGAGTAACAATCGGTCATGAAGCGTCGGTTTCAAAAATTGGAGAGGAACAGCTCTTTTATTTTCAAAGTCGGGGAATTCCCCAAACCCAAGCAGAAGTTATGATTGTGAATGGATTTGTCGAGCCAATTGTTAGAGAACTTCCAATGGAATATGCAGTGGAGTTGAACAGACTTATTCAATTGGAAATGGTTGGCTCTGTTGGATAGTTTGGGTCCTGCCGCGGGTTTCATCCCACCAGTGCTCCTGCTAGTCTTTCCGCTTGCAGCGGATGCGAACGCAGTGCGCTCTGGCGGGAGCCTCATAGAGTCTGAGACTCTAGAGTCGATGACCTTCACCCGCGTCACCCAAATGTATTGTAAAAAACGTGAGAGATAAGATAGAGAAGCGACCTGCGAAAAATTTGCGTCACTCGTGTAGCAATGGATAATATACAAATAACAGTAAGAGAAAACGAAGAAAAAGTGGTACCTTTTGTGTGGATAAATGGTGATGAGACAGAGGTAACACTTAATGCACAAATGATTGGGGATGGGGGAGTCTTGCAAATTGTTGGAATATTTTTGGGAACAAAAGAGAATGCAATTACTTTTAATACATCAGTTACTCATAAAGGAAAGCGTACCAAGAGTAATACATCGCTTCGTGGAGTTTTTTTTGATAGAGCCTCAATTCGAAATGATGGATTGGTACGAATAGAAAAAAATGCCAAAGGAAGTGATGGATATTTCGCATCAAAAATACTCCTCTTTGATGATGCAAAAGGACGAAGTGTCCCTTCTCTTGAGATTGATGAAAATGATCTCAAGGCAGGACATGCATCAACTGTTGGACGTCCTGATGAGCAGCAGATGTTTTATCTGCAAAGCAGGGGTTTATCAGAAAAAGAAGCGCAGCGGCTTATCATTTCAGGATTTTTTGATCCGTTACTGATGCTATTACCAGAAGAAATGAGGAAAAGCACACAAAAAAAAATTGTTAACGAACTTAAGCAGCTTCACTGATATGAAACAATACAAAAAGGATTTTCCAATTCTGTCTTCAGGTAAACTAACCTATCTTGATTCTGCATCGACATCACAAAAACCTTTTGCTGTTCTTAATGCGGTGAGAGAATATTACGAAACATACAACGCAAACATTCATCGGGGTCTTTACAAAATAGCAGAGCAGGCAACAGCAAAAGTTGAGGAAGTCAGAGAAAAAGTTGCAAAGTTTATTAACGCGGCTTCAAAAGAGGAAATTATCTTTACGTACGGAACAACTCATGGGATAAATCTTGTGATGTATGCTTTAGGGAAGAAGAACATAGAAAAAGAAGATGTTATTTTGGCGACAGTTATGGAACATCATTCAAATTTTGTTCCCTGGCAGCAATTGGCAAAAGAGAAAAATGCAAAGTTTGAGATTGTAGATATTGATGAGAGCGGGCAGTTACGAATCTTGAACTCGTCTCGCGCCAGCGTCGACGCAAGGCGCGGCGAAGCGGGTCAAGAATCTCGAATCAGGAATGCAAAAATTTTTGCAATAACCTATGTTTCTAACATGTTGGGAACGATTAATGATTTGAAAAGTATTATTCAGAAAACACGGAAAATAAACAAAGATATTATTGTAGTTGTTGATGCTGCGCAAGCAGTACCGCATAAAAAAGTCGATGTGCAAGCATTGAATTGTGATTTTCTTGTTTTCTCAGGACACAAGATGCTAGCTGAGACAGGAACTGGGGTGTTGTACGGAAAAAAACATTTACTTGAAGCAATGCAACCGTTTTTCTTTGGCGGCGACATGATAAAAGAAGTGACGATAGAGCAGACAACCTTTGCGCCCTTGCCGAGTAAATTTGAAGCAGGAACGTTACATATCGCAGGCATTGTCAGTCTTGGAGCAGCGATTGACTACCTGGATAATATTGGTATGGAAAAAATACAACAGCACGAACAGAACTTAATTGCTTATTGCCTAGAGCAAATGGAGCAAATAGAAGGGTTAACTCTCTACGGGTCTTCGGCTGATAAGCGATGTGGTTTGGTATCGTTTAATTTGAAAGGAGTTCATGCGCATGATGTTGCACAAATTCTTGCAGATCAGAATATTTGTGTCAGGTCAGGGCATCACTGCACGATGCCACTGCACAAAAGGTTAGGTATCCCTGCTTCTGTACGAGCGAGCTTTTATATCTATAATGATGAGCAAGATGTAGATCGTTTGATCAATGGAGTTAAAAAAGTAAAGAAAATATTTAAATGAAAAGTAAATATTGTTCGAGCGAAGCCGCGTCTGACGCGGCGAAGTCAAGAACCAGATTCTGAATCCATTGCGAACGCAAGATTTCGTTGCGACTCAACAAGTTCAGAATGACATTACTTCTCGATTCGCTCTGCTTACTCGAAGCATATGAAAAACTGGGATATACTCCTAATTGGCGGAAATAGCGGAACTGGCAAAACAACGCTTGGTAGACAGTTGTCTCTTCATTACCAAACACCATTGATAGAACTTGATGATATTCGTCTTGCGATGCAAGAAGTTGCATGTCCACATGAAAATGAGAATCTTTTTTTATTCTTAAAAGGGGATGAGAAATTTTTCGCACAGTCACCTGAGGTTCTAGCGGATCGACTTATCGCTGTCGGAGAAGGCGTATGGCCGGGACTAAAAGCAGTTCTTGAAAATCACCTCGTTGGAAATAGACATCCGGTTATTATAGAGGGAGATGGGATAATCCCTTCTTTGATAAAAAGCAGCGCATTTGAAAATCTGCGAGCTGTTTTTCTTCATGATGAACAAGAGACTTTAGAAGCTCGAGAGCGGGAACGGGTGAAAGAAGGACATCAACGGGGGGCAAAGATCAATGGCAGACCCAAAGACCCAAAAGAATTTGATACGTGGGTTACGCGATATACATCCGTGTCGTACTATTTCGGACAGAAAATAAAGGAGCAAGCTATGCAGCGTGAGTTTATCACGCTACAATCTTCACCTATCGAAACATTGTTTTACAGAGTCGTAAAGGAACTGGCATGAACGATTTTTACAGAGAAGAAATAATTGATCACTACAGACATCCGATGAATTTTGGTTCGCTTCCTGACGCGACGGTTTCTTCAAAAATCAGCAATCCTTTTTGTGGGGACGAACTGGAACTGTTTATTAAACTTAATTCCCAAAGTGCTGTTGACATACGTTTTATTGGGAAAGGTTGTGCATTAAGCATCGCCGGGGCATCAATATTGACAGAATTTATAAAAGGAAAATCTATAAATGCATTGACAAAATTTAGTGAAAAAGATATGCTTGATTTACTGAATATCGACGTTTCAGAGACAAGAAAAAAATGTGTTTTGCTTGGATTGGAAGCGCTGAAAGACTGCTTAGCAATTAAACGCACATGAGTGTCATTCCGGACTTGATCCGGAATCCCATGGAGATCCTGAATCAAGTTCAGGTCACAGACTCCCTTTGGGAGATGACAAGAATCAAGGATTATGCCTTATAAAGTAAAAGTTGATAGAACCCTTTGCATCGGAGCAGCATCATGTGTTGCAGTAGCAGCGAATGCTTTTGACCTTGACGCTGAAGGAAAAGCCGTTATTAAGAAAAAAGACGGATCTTCGACCTCAGATTTTGTCTCTTATAGTGATATTGCAGAAGAGGAAGGAAATATCCTCAATGCCTCAAAATCATGTCCTGTGAATGCGATAATTATTATAGAGGTAGATGAACAGGGAAAAGAAGTAAAACAAGTTTGGCCCGCCTAAGCTTTCTTTGAAACTTTCCCGCCCGCCTCGCTATGCGAGAGCATTGCGGGCAGGTCAGAACTATTCGTTCACGACTCAAAGGGCGTTTGAGCGGCGGGTAAACCCGAAGCCTAAGGTTTATATTATCATTCTGGTAAGCGTAGCGCATCCAGAATCTTCTCACTAGATGCTGGACAAGTCGTAGATCCTCAGAGGAGAGCCAGCATGACAGGATAAATGGATAATCGAAACCCCTCAAAAACTATACTTCAAGCAAAGGAAGAAGGAATTTACGAATACGTCAATGAAAATGTTCAACTCTGTCCTTCGTGCAAATCACCAATCAGCATTATGCCAGGCAGTAGAGATGCCGTCTGCCAAAACTGTGGATACAAAGATCCGTGTTGTGAATGATTAGAGTCGTTGAAACATTTTGTGCAGATTCTGATGGTGATCAATTAGCTTGCATTCTAGAGCTTTTAGGTATAAAATCAGCCGCATGAGTGACTATAGAGAGCAACTCAGAAAAGCAAAAGCCCAAGCACAAAAACCCGAAGAGCCAAAACCTGCTCCTCTTCCTCCTGCTGAACCTCCTGAGCTTGTTGAAGCAAGGAACAGAGTAGATGAGATATATCAATCCTTATCACCAAGAAGAAAGCTTGAAGATTTGAAAATACAATTCTGGCATGGCAAAGGCGAAATTACTGAGTCGGATCCTATGGGTGAAATAATTGTAGAAGATCTGAGTAGAAATAGGTCTGAAGTCTTAAGTATAGTTAGATTTTGTACAATTAGTTATACAAAACCAGTGAAAGAGGTGCCGGTTTATGAAAAAGAGGTTAAGAAAAGATTCGGACTAAACAGAGGAGATGTTGGTTGGGGGGGATTGCGAGAAGGGCCAGCTAATACAGATCAATATGCAGATTCTAAATGGGGAATTGGTAGATATAAGGAGCTGGTAGATGTGCAAACAGGTTCATATACGCAATATGCTACTAGTTCAGAGTGGGAAGGCGTGGCAATCTATATGCCTATGTCCTCTGTAGGAAAAGGTATTTACAGTGAAGTCTATACCGTAGGTGGTAGTGGAGGCGGGCTAATGAGCGTTGGTGATCCAACAATAGACCGTGAACTGGCTGAAAATCAAGTTGACGCGATAGGAACTTATAGCGATATTGTTGGTACACATCCGTATAGTTTAGGTTATAATTTTCGGTATGGTTCTGTTTCAACAGAAGCACTGAGCGCATTGGCTGATGCACATATTGTGCAAAGGTTAATGTTAAGCGAGAAAAGCGGACTATTTCCATTTAGTGATAGGTTTAGTCTCAGTGAACCTAGAGCAAGATAAACACCATGATAGTATTTCTGACATACATTATTATATCAGCCTAGGCTAATTATAATTTTTTTCAGACTTATTCGTCATTTGCCGGAATATCGAAAGGATAAATGATCCCGATTGAGGTTTTTGTAAGGTTTAGGCTTTTTTATCAGGGCACAGGTCACCAAGCGGGCAATTTTCGCAGGTATGTGGACGGGCGGTACAGATTTCACGGCCATGAAGGATCAAAAGGTGCGGGAAATCTTTCCAGTCTTCTTTGGGGACAATTTGCATCAGATCCTGCTCGATTTTTTCAGGATCTTTTTTGTCAGTCAGTCCAAGTTTGGTAGCAAGCCGCATTACATGCGTATCTACAACGATTCCCTCTGCTTTTCCAAATGCGCCACTCATCACCACATTTGCCGTTTTTCGTGCAACTCCTGGTAGCGCGTCTAAGTCCTCCATGTTGTCTGGTACTTTTCCCCCATGCTTTTCAACGATAATTTTTGCAGCAGCCTGGATGGATTTGGCTTTGTTGTTATGAAAGTTAACTTTTCTGATCATCATATCGATATCTTCAACTGAAGCGTTTGCAAAATCTTTTGCAGATGTGTACTTCTTAAAAAGCTCAGGGGTGATGGTATTTACCACTTTGTCAGTTGCTTGTGCTGAAAGAATCGTCGCGACTAAAAGTTCAAGAGGAGTTGTAAAGGTAAGTGCAGTTTTTGGGTGCGGATACACTTTCCTTAGGCGTTTAATTATTTCCTTAACCCTTCGACTGCGCTCAGGATCTGCGACCTTCTCCTGTTTTGTCATGCTTTTGATTATATCAGATGCAGGACATTACAATTGTCATTCTGAGTGAAACGAAGAATCCAAGATCCTTCACTCCGTTCAGGATGACACGAGAGAGATGCTGAATCAAGTTCAGCATGACAGAAGAGAAGGAAGGTGGAAAAAGGGAAGATTAAAGTGGTAGTATAAATAAATATGGTTGATATCCAGTGGGCTATTGGTGGAGAAGCAGGATACGGCATCATGACCACAGGCGCGATGATGGGAAAGATTTTTACTCGGCTTGGACTTTCTGTCTTTGACTACGTTGAATATCCTTCTCTTATCCGCGGTGGACATAATGTTTACTACGTTAGAGGAAGTGACGAGACGATCTATTCACAGAAAATTCCTGTAGATATTCTTGTTGCATTGAATCGAAATACGATTGATGAACAGAAGGACGAACTTACTCCACACGCGGTGATCATTTACGATCCAGCAACAGTAAAGGTCGAACCGACAGAATTTACTACTCAACAGCTTTTTCCTGTTCCTCTTCTTGAGATTACCAAACAAGTTGGTGCAGATAAACTCATGATTAATACGGTAGCAGTTGGAGCTTCTCTCGCGCTTTTTTATCCTGATTTTGCTGTGCTTGATCAGATCATGCGGGATGCATTTTCGAAAAAAGGCGAAGAAGTTGTTAAAGAAAATATAGAGACTTCAAAAGGAGGTTTTGATTACGTCAGAGAACACTACGCTGGAAAGTTCCCATTAACAGTGACGAAAAAACCACAAGATATGTTATTTATTGGTGGCGCAGAGGCGGTAACTCTTGGAGCGATAAAAGCAGGAGTGAAATTTGCAGCAATTTACCCTATGACACCTGTCAATACTATCATGACTACCCTTGTGGCAAATGCCTTGCAGTACAGCATAATTGTTAAAGAACCGGAGGACGAAATCGCAGGGATCAATATGGCTATCGGCGCAGCTTTTGCAGGTGTTCGAAGTCTTGCTGCCACCAGTGGTGGAGGATTTTCTTTGATGGTCGAGGGACTCGGGCTTGCAGCCCAAACAGAGACACCACTTGTGATCGTAGAAGGCATGCGCCCAGGTCCATCAACAGGCATGCCGACATGGACATCCCAGGGTGATCTTCGATTTGTGCTGCACGCATCACAAGACGACTTTCCAAGAATCGTTCTTGCGCCTGGAGATATCATTGAAGCATTTTCCTACACCATGCATGCATTTAACTTGGCTGAAAAATATCAGATGCCTGTGATTGTTCTGGTAGATAAATACTTGATGGAAGGAAGAGCGACGGTCAAAACACAAGAACTTCAAGCAAAAAGTGAGTGGTTTAGGGTAGATAGAGGGAAGGTATTGACCGATGAACAAGCGGCAGCAGAGACTGATTATTTACGGTACAAACTGACAGATGATGGTATTTCACCACGGTCAATTCCAGGACAAAAGGGAGGAATAGGGCTTTCTGGGTCTGATGAGCACGATGAGCATGGGCTCTATAACGAAGAGGCGAATATGAGAATTGCAATGATGGAAAAACGATATAAAAAGGTAGCGATGATAAAAGACGAAGTATCGGCGTGTGATCTATACGGTCCAAAAGACGCGCCGCTTACGATAGTTGGCTTTGGTTCAACAAAACTTACTGTATTAGAAGCAATGAACTGGTTGACAAAAGAAGGAATCCAAGTCAATTTCTTAAAGATCAATACGTTGTATCCATTTCTTTCCGATAAGATTGCGCCGTTTATACAAAATGCCAAACAGACATTGATTATTGAAGGAAACTATGAAGGACAACTGGAAGGACTGATCAGACAACATACGCTTCTTCCGATGCAGCATCGCATGAGAAAATACGATGGCAGGCCGTTTTATCCGGAGGAAATAGTTGCAGAAGCGAAGAAGTTGCTTTAACGTCTGTCATTCTGATCCGCCAGCAGGCGGAGAAGAATCTAGATCCTTCGCTAACGCTCAGGATGACATTCACTAAAATATATGACTGAACTTAAAGATCTAGAAATAACATACGACAAACCCAACTGGTGTCCGGGATGTGGGGATTTTGGCATCTGGGTTTCTCTCAAAAACGCAATCGTTCAGTTGGGACTTAATCCATGGGAGGTAGTTCTCGTATCTGGCATTGGCTGTTCGAGTAAATTGCCGTACTGGGTCAAGACGTATGGATTTAATGGGCTTCACGGGCGGCCTGTTCCCGTTGCTGAGGCGATAAAGCTTGCCAACCATGGATTGACTGTTATTGTCATCGGAGGAGACGGGGATCAATACAGCGAGGGCGGCAACCACTGGCCACATGCAGCACGGCGAAACGCCAATATCACTTTAATGGTTCATGACAATCAAATTTATGGACTGACAACAGGCCAATATTCGCCAACAACTGATATAGGTGAGAAAAATAAAGCAACGCCTGTCCCAACAGTTGAGTCACCGGTAAATCCGATCTCAATGGCTCTTGCAGCAGGAGCAACATTTGTGGCTAGAGGTTTTTCCGGAGATAACAAACAAGAGACACAGCTTATTGTTGAAGGGATCAAGCACAAAGGGTTCTCAATCATCGATACGATGCAGCCGTGTGTGACATTCAACCACAAAAATACCTATCAATGGTTTTATGAACGGGTCTACAAACTTGAAGAAAACGGCCATGATCCAAAATCCAAACAACAGGCATATGAGCGAGCTGAAGAATGGCCGTTACGAAGAGCGATAGCAGAAGGAGAGAAAGAAAAAATAGCAACAGGAATTTTTTATCAAGAACAGCGTCCAACCTGGGAAGACGGTATCCCCCAAATCGCCCAGACTCCCCTAGTCAAGCAACCAATTGACCATATCGATATCAACCCGCTTCTGGAAGAGTTTAAGTAACTTATTTGTCATTGCGAGCAAAGCGAAGCAATCTGCTTATGCAAACTCGACAATACTTTGTTTACATTTCTTCGAATTTCCAAAACACTGTTCTCTACACCGGAGTGACAAATAATCTCATTCGCAGAACTTGGGAACATAAACAAAAACTAGTTTCGAGTTTTGCTTCACGCTATAATATAGTCAAACTGGTTTACGTTGAAGTGTTTGATGATGTCAATCTAGCTATTGCAAGAGAAAAACAAATTAAAGCAGGATCACGCGAAAAAAAGATACTGTTGATACGCACACTGAATCCAAACTATGATGACCTATATTTAAAAATTATCTAGATTGCTTCGTCACTTTGGTTCCTCGCTATGACAGTCTTAAAATCAAAAACCCCACCAAAGCGGTGGGGTTTCAGCTTCTTTCGAAGCTTCAACATGTTTCTTGAGTTTACAGTAAAGAAACTCAAGAAGAGATTGTCGAGCCGCGCAAGCGCGGTTTACACTTACTTCGATCCGATCTTGTACATTCCTGTACCACAGACTGGACACTTTGCTTTCATTGCAGGTTTACCATTTTTCATGGTGACATGCTCAGGATTATCTACATCTCTTTTTGCTCGACATTTAACACAATACATACTACTTGCCATAGAATAAATCACCTCCTTTCAAATCTCTTGATTTGAAAGGATCTCGGACTCCGCAGAGTCTGAGGCCCTTTCGCTTCGGAGATCTTCAGTTTTCTTATCCCACAGTCTGCTGACCGTGGGATCTCGTCCCGAACATCTCGGGACTCGAAACTTCGACCCCTCTCAACATTCCTACTACTTCCCTGCAATATTCATTGCATAAAAAAGAAGTAGCTGGGCAAGAATAATACCAACGGTGACGATCAATGTTTTCTTAAGATCAACTCTTAAGAAAGAGTGATTTTGTAAAGAGGTGATATAGGAGAGGCGCTGTGCTTGTGGTTTTTCAAACGTGAAGGTTGTTTTTGCTGCTGGAAGTGTCTGGATCTGGGAGGAGAGAGGAGAATCCACCAACGCTTCATGCACTCGCAGATCGCTCTGGCGCTTTTGCTTCAGGGTTTTTCTCCTTTTAGCCATTATAAGAGCCTAGATTACACTATTGACACGCAGGCTGTCAAGAGGCTAATATGCGTAAGGTATGAGTTCTGCTGTTGTTTATCTTGTGCTCATAATGCTTATCGTCTGGTTGGCAGGAGTGACTTTTCTGTTGTGGAAGATACGAAGTCACTACTATTTTCTCACTGCAGGGGTTGAAAAAAAGGCACTGTCAACTATTCTTGAAAGTATGTCCAAAGAACTTCATGTTGCAAAAAAGGATATTGCATTACTCCTTGCCCGTTGTGATAATATAGAACAAGACGAACTTCTTCATATCCAAAAAATTGGATTACTGAGGTTTAACCCATTCAAGGATACGGGAGGAGATCAAAGCTTTGTTCTGGCATTAGTTGACGCCAATTATACTGGTGTGGTTATTTCAGGACTTTACTCAAGGTCTGGGACAAGGTGGTACGCCAAGAAAGTACTTAAGGGAAATGGCGTTGATCACGAGCTCTCAGATGAGGAGACGAAAGCACTAAAACTGGCAAGCGCCTAATCTATGGAGAAAAGAAAACTGCTCATTATTTTATTAACACTTGGAGTATATCTTCTCACAACAGGCCTCTCATACTCACTTTTCACTCGTCAATCCTCACAAGAAGAAGATTCTAAAAAAACAGCAACCAATGCCCAAAATGATTACGAAGCATTGGAATTTGATCCGAATGCAAAAAAAACTGAAGAATGTCCTCTGAATGGTGCAAAGTACTCAAAAGAACAAAGGAAGTGGTGGGAAGATCACCGCCCGATGGGTATCATGATAGAAAACCATCCTGAAGCAAGGCCACAGTCAGGTCTTTCTTTTGCCGATGTTGTGTATGAAGCTGTTGCAGAGGGTGGTATAACGCGTTTTATGGGAGTGTTCTACTGTCAGGATGCAGGAATCGTAGGACCAGTTCGTTCTGCCAGAACCTATTATTTGGATTTTATCTCTGAATATGGCATCTATCCGTTATACGTTCACTGGGGTGGAGCAAACTGCGACCGTGAAGGGGGAGGCGGATGTGCAAATGGTGCAAAGGCTGATGCTTTAGGGCACATTGTCAAGTATGGATGGTTTCACTACAACGCAATGGACGGGATGAAGAATATTCCTTTTCCTGCAGTGAAAGATCGTCCATTGAGAACGGGGCAACAGGTAGCTACTGAACACCAAAAATACGGTACAACGTCACTTCTTTGGAAAGAAGCAGCAAAAAGAGGATTGACAGAAAAGGATAAAGACGGCGACTTGTGGGATGATACATTCGTTCCCTATTCCTTTAAAGATGATGCGGATGAGTCTTTGCGACCAGTAAAGCAAGATATTCATATCGAGTTTTGGGAAAGCCAACCTGGATTTAACGTTGATTGGAAGTATGACCCAACGACCAATACCTATCTTCGAAATGTTAAAGGCGGCGCACACAAAGATCGAAACAATGGTAGACAGATCAGCGTAAAAAATGTCATTGTGTTATATATGGAAGAATCAAATGCTAATGACGGATATCCAGGGAATCTGCATCTTCTCTACGGAACGAAAGGAAAAGGAGATGCGCTTTTCTTTACGGATGGAAAAGAGATGAAGGGGACATGGAGAAAAGACGGACGAGAAGAGAGAACACAACTATTTGATGAAAATAATAAAGAGATTGAATTCAATCGTGGAGCCACATGGTTTACCATTGTTCCACTTGAGGGTGTCGTTGACGTAAATTAACGCAAAGCTTCATCTTGCGCATTCTCCTCTCTTGCAAAAGAAAAGTTTGTGGTATAAAATTACTCAAAGTAATAAAACTCTCCTGCCAGTACGAGATAATTGCATATACGTCTCAACAAAGGTATGATCGCTGATCTAATTACATCCAAATCTCGCATAAAGCTCCTCAAAGTGTTCCTTGCATCTCCTTATGAGATGTATCACGTAAGGGAATGTGTCAGACAAACAGGCGATGAGATTAACGCAGTTCGAAGAGAACTACTCTTCCTTGAAAAAAATGGCGTTTTGGAAAAAGAACAGCGTGCCAATAGAGTCTACTATTTCTTAGCAAAAGAATATCCGTTTTATTTTGACCTACTTGATATCGGAGCAAAAATAATAGGTCTTGGAGATGAGGTATTAAGAAATCGAGTAAAATTAGGTAAAATAAAGTTTGCAATGTTTTCGGGAAGGTTTGTGAGACGACAGAAGAAAAATCCCGATGATGTTGATGTTATCATTGTTGGAAATATTGTGTTGCCAGAACTTGCAATTTTGGTGAGAAATGAAGAAGCAAGACTCCAGACAGAGATTAACTATACTGCAATGACCGAAGACGAATTTAAATTCCGCAAAAGAAGAAATGATCCCTTTATCACCGGTATTCTGTCCGGATCCCGAGTCATGCTCATTGGTGATGAGGAGGCTATGCTTTCAGCATGAGAAAGCACACAACGGTTGTTCTTATCTGTATCGTACTTTTAGCTGCTTTTGCCGTAGTTATTAATATCCCACCCCAGATCAATGTGTTTGGCAAATCATTTCCCGGATTCCATCCAAACTTTTTTATCGGACCAATTCATATCCAAAGAGATGTTTCACTGAAAAAAGGCCTTGATCTCGAAGGTGGTACAAGTATTACCTTGAAGGCTGATATGAATGATGTGCCAGAAGAAAGAAGAGACGATGCACTGACTTCTGCAAAAGAAGTTATCGAAAAAAGAGTGAATTTCTTTGGCGTTTCTGAGCCATTGGTTCAGACAGCAAAAGTAAGTAATGAGTATCGAATTATAGCAGAAATTCCTGGCATCACCGATGTAAATCAAGCAATTGAGCTGATCGGAACAACGGCAAAAATGACATTTTGGGAAGAAGGCGCCAGTGGATCAGCAACGCTTGTACCAAAAGAAAGTCTTCCCTTTGGGCTCACACAATTGTTAGGAGAAAATCCTAAGCCGACAGATCTTACCGGAAGTGACTTACAGCAAACCCAAGTATCCTTTGATCCAAATACAGGCAATCCACAGGTGCAGCTTATTTTTACTGCGGGTGGTGGAAAAAAGTTTGCGACAATCACCGGAAGAAATGTTGGAAAGATTGTTGCTATAGTTCTAGACAATCAGGTTATCGAGGCACCCCGTGTTCAGGATGTTATCACACAGGGTAATGCAGTTATCACAGGAAGTTTTACAACAAAAACCGCCAAAGCATTAAGCGTTCAGTTAAATGCAGGAGCGCTGCCGGTACCATTGTCTGTTCTAGAACAACACGCGATTGGCGCAACGCTTGGCAGCCAGTCGCTTCAGAAAAGCTTATTTGCTGGAGTCATCGGATTTATCGTGATTGTTATTTTTATGTGTGTGTTGTATGGGAGGCTTGGGATTATCGCAAGTATGGCTCTTCTTATTTATGCGTTGACTGTTTTGGCAATATTTCGCCTTGTCCCGGTGACGCTCACGCTTGCTGGGATCGCTGGATTTATTCTCTCCATTGGTATTGCGGTGGACGCAAATATCCTGATATTTGAAAGAATGAGAGAAGAGGTCAGATCAGGAAAGCCGCTTTCAATTGCTTTGAGCTTGGGTTTTCACGCGCATGGTCTTCAATCCGCGATTCAAACATCGCAAGTATTATTACAAGTCTCGTTCTTTTCTGGTTTGGCAGTGGCGCGGTAAAAGGATTTGCAGTAACGCTTTTGATAGGAGTATTGGTATCGATGTTTTCAGCAATTCTTGTGACTCGTACATTTCTCTTTGCATTTTACCCGAAAGAGAAAAAATAATATGGATATTATCGTCAAAAAAAATCTATTCTTTCTATTTTCATTGATTGTTATTATCCCGGGGATTATTTCGCTCTTTCTCTATGGGCTCAATCTCTCAATAGATTTTACCGGTGGATCAAGAAGTACATATCTTATTCCAAAAAACCAACAGGAAAAGACAATTGAGTCGCTTGAGAATGTGTATGAAAAAAATAATGTTGACGTCGTAACAGTACAGAGAGCTGGAGATCAAGTCGTCATTAGAACAAAACCGCTGGACGAAAAGCAAAATAAAACGGTAGTTACTGAAGCGCAGAAAATTAACAAGACGTTAAAACAAGACGAGTTTGAGACTGTTGGTCCAACGATTGGTAATGAAACAACAATAAAAGCACTTCAGGCAATTGTCGTCGCCTCTATCCTTATCATGATCTATATTGCGATTTCATTTCGAAAAGTACCAAAACCTACCAGCAGTCTTCGTTTTGGTGTTATCACGGTCATCACGCTTATTCATGACGTTTTGGTTTTGCTCGGAGTTTTTTCGATCTTAGGTCATTTTCTTCATGTTGAGGTCGATAATCTTTTTTTAACAGCTCTTTTAACAGTCATGGGTTTTTCAGTGCACGATACGATCGTTGTGTTTGATCGAATCCGAGAGAATTTGCTCAGAGTTTCCGGTGTCCCCTTTGCAAAAATTGTCAACGACTCTATATTACAAACGCTTGTAAGATCGCTTAACACGTCATTGACTGCAGTTTTGGTTTTATTGGCATTACTTTTGTTTGGAGGAGAAAGTATAAAGTGGTTTGTTGTCGCGCTTCTGATCGGTATTATCTCAGGAACCTACTCATCGATATTTAATGCCGCCCCGCTACTGGTTCTTTGGGACGAGCTGAAAGAGAAGAAAAAATAGTTTTGTCCGGGTTTATTAAACTTCTCACACAAGCTTTTGTTATTGACTTTTCCCTTAGTTATTCTATAATGCAGCGACCTTCTTATGAGTTCACCTGAGTTTGATAAGGATCTTTTTGCGTCAATGCGAGATTACTTGCGAGATCCCCAAGGGTATGATGCATTACACAAAAACATTTTTCCAGATAGCAATAGTAAGTACACTTCTTTATTCAGAGAAATGACCGTTAAGCGCGCAGCGACAGAATTTTATTTATCGAGAAATATTAGAGAAACAAGAAAGGCTGCTTTTGATTATGCTAAGAGAGTTCGAGCAACTGATCAAGAAGCAAATGATCTTTTAGATGAGATAGGATTAGGAGATGTTGATCAAATAACACGAATAGCATTATTGAAAGAAGCAGCAACTGAATTTATTACTGCAAGAACCACAGTAGAAGCATTAGAGCGGGTTATGGATTTATATCCACCAACACCACAGTTAGTTCAAGCAGTTCTTGATAAAAAAGTTAGAGAGTTTGAGAATCCTGGTCGAGCAAGTGAAATAGAAAATGTGCCTCCAGCAGGATTTTTTAGAAGAATCTTGGGGAGAAATCGTCCAAATAGCGTTACTTGATTTCTAGTGATTCTCTAACAATTCTGCTTATCATACTTCCGTCTGCTTTGCCTTTGGTTTTTGGCATCAAGTTTCCCATGACTTTTCCCATATCTTGCATTGAGGAAGCGCCTGTTTCTGCGATTGCTTGTTTAACCAACCCAGAAACCTCGTCTTCGCTCATCTGTTCAGGAAGATATGCCTGCAAAATCGCCAGTTCTTTTTCTTCTTTTTCCGCGAGGTCGTTTCTTCCGCCTGTTTTGAATTGTTCGATAGAATCTCTTCGTTGTTTTACCTCTTTTTCAATGACAGTTTGAATGTCTTCTTTTGTCGCTTCATATCCTGCTCCGTGATTAATTTCTGCGTAACCAACTGCAGAAAGCAGCATGCGAAGCACAGATGTTTTTTCAGCATCCTTTGCCAGCATTGATTGTTTTAACTGCTCTTGTAATTGTTGCTTGGTCATGCGCGTATGCGTATTGTAACAATTAGATTAGTCTACTTTAACGAGTCCTTTTCGTAATACCTTTTTGAAGCTTCTCTTTAAAAATACAAATGCGAGAAAGAGATAGAGAATATTGAGAGTAAAGCTCATGAAGAGTTTGGATATGTCGATATGCCCTGTTTCGATGATTTGACGGGATCCTTCGAATATGTAGCTTACGGGAATAAAGGCTGCGATAGCTTGAGCCCAATTCGGCAAAATTGATATTGGATAATAGATAGCAGAAAACGGTGCAAATACCGCAACAAGTGACCAGGCAAGCGTTTGAACTCTCGTACCGTATCGTAAAATAATTCCTGCTACAATAAAGCCGATCCACCAACCAGTGAGCATTAATGAGATAAAAAAAGGAATGAGATATAATCCATAAAGAAAGATGTGCGCTTTATACAGAAGAAATGCTACACCCATCGCAAAAATAACGCTGACTGATGCTTTCACGATTCCTACAATCAGAAATGATACGATCCATTCAGAGAATTTTAGTGGAGATACAAAAATATTAATGAGATTTTTGTTCCACAGCTCTTCTAGGAGATTTACGGATATTTCATATTGCGCTCTCCATACTATGAGCCATAAGAGAATTCCTGACACGATAATAAGAATAAATGGCGATGCGTTGGGAACGTACGTCTTAAGATAGGCACTTGTTAATCCCCAAACGATAAGATCGATTGTCGGCCAATAAAATACATCGCTCAGACGATCATAACTACGTCTGAATAAATATATATACCGTAATACAATTGCGTATATTCTATGTAGTTTCATAGGTTCCTGCTACTTGGAGAAAATAGTCCTCCAATGTAGGCTTTTCGATGCTAATCTCATCATAAATAACGCCAGTATCCATAAGGTCACGCAAAAATTCTGCAAGTTGTTTTTCTTTTACGTCAATCACAATTGTTCTATGTTGCAGGCGATAAGAAAGTTTGTGTGCGCTGCAATACTCGGTCGTTCGTTTGAGTCCATCTTTAATAAGTAATTCCACATGTGCAATTTGGATCGAACGAGCCAAGTTATCAGGCGTATCATCTGCGATGATTTTTCCTTTGTTAATAAAGATTACCCGGTCACACATTTCTTCAACTTCGGCCATATTATGAGAAGTCCAGAGAATGGTTGTTTTGTGAAGATCCCGGTCTTCTAAAATGATATTTCTGATATAACTTGCAATATCAGGGTCAAGTGACGCAGTTGGTTCGTCGAGTAACAATACTTTGGGTTTGTTCACAAATGCTTTCGCAAGATTAACTCTTGTTTGTTGCCCAGCTGATAACTGTGACATTGTTTTATTTGTTAGCTCACCCAACTTAAATATTTCAACTATTTCCTCTACCCTTTTTTTACGATTTTTGATATCGTACAAATAAGAAATAAAGGTCAAATTCTCCCGCACTGATAAAGCCCAAGGTAAATTTGTATACGTCGTTGAAAAATTAACATGTTCAAGAATCTCTTCTCGGTTGTGATTAAGGTCTTTCCCAAAGTAATTGATGCTTCCTCCACTGGGGGTAAGAACGCCAAGCATCATCTGTATTGTCGTTGTTTTACCAGCTCCGTTTGGTCCCAGAAATCCCAATATCTCACCTTCCTCCACAAAAAAAGAAATATTATCAACTGCAGTAAATACGTTAGCAGGCGGACCAAATACCTTGCTCAAATTTTTTACTTCTAAAACGTTATTTTTCATACAAAGTGATACCTATCATGATAACAGATAAATGAGGCTAAACGCAAAGCTGTAGGATATTTAAGGATGTTTTATTATTTGGTAAAGAATAGTTGAGGAAATTCCCTTTTTCTTTTTTATAATTCCTGCTTTTTCTAAATTTGCAACAGACTTTTTAAAGTCCTCATTTGTCGCGAGTAAATGGCGGATGTCCCATTCGGGAGACAGGTCAACCAGCATATATGTCGGGTTTCCTACCCAGCCAAGCCAATGACAGGAACTTTCTCCACAAGGAGAATTTTTACCAAAGGCCTTTTGCTGGGGCCAGAGTGTAAAGACTTCCTCTCGGTGGGTGATATGGGGAGTGATATTAACCTGCGAAACAACAGATGCGTCTGTTGGGAGAAATTTCAGCATCTGCTCTATATTTTTTACACCGCGGGCTTCTGTCCAAAACCACTTTTTCGTTAAATAGCTAAGGGGAAGATGGAGATGGTACTGAAGAAGAAATGCAAAAATCAATATATACACTGCAACATACTTGTTGTTTAACAATCTATATCGAGATATTGCTATGATGACTGGCCAGATAAGAAAAAGCGCGAGGGTTGATCTGTAGTGACCAAATATCCCTTGCCCTGACGTGTGTTGACTTCCCAATATAAAATAATGAGCAAGATCAGCAAATGCCGTTAAAATATATGCAGGAGCAAGAAGCGAAATGCCGCCAAACCAGCCAAAAGCATACAGCAAAATGTCTCTTTTTTCAGATGTACTCACCATTTCTACAAGATTGATATTGGACAACAAACCATGAGGGTTTTGGTATCTATACCCATCTGTTGTAAAGATTGGGTAGTAAACGACAAACAAGGCGAGTAAATAGAGAGCAGATAAAACCATAAATACAAGTGCAGCTTTTCTCTTCTGAAAAACAACATACAGAAAACTTATGCAAAAAGTAAATAATCCTATGTCCTCTTTGCAAGTTATTGCCAATATGAAAAAAATCGCAGCTTTTTTATTGTCGCCAACATCCAGAAAATAAAGAAACCAGGCAAGAAATGATGCAGCGAAAACCAAACTGTGAACATCAGACCAGATTGCAAATTGAATGCCAAAAAACATCAGATAACTTATCAACAAGGAAATGCAAAGTATATTATTAATTTTCTTTCGTTTCATCAAAAGAAAAACAGGGATTCCTGACAGAGTAATCGCTGCTGTTTGGGCGATAAGAAGAGTAAGAGCGCTATTGAAGATCCAATAAAGCGGGGATAGAAAAATCCAAATCAACTCGACATGATCTGTTAACGTATTGGTGAGCGCGTACGCATGAGTTGTTGTGATTCCTGCTTTGAAATTGCTGTATTTCCATGTGACTTGATCAAGAATAGAAAGGTCGTAGCCTGATAAAAAGTGTAGATGTTTTATTACTGAAAGAGTTGCGTAGGAAGCAAAAAAAAGAAAAATAATAACAAACGGAAGATATCGAAGTAGCTTTTGCTTCATGCCAAACTGTTCGTAATTTCATGCAAACGCTGGGTGAGATATTTCTTCGTATTTTTTGACAAATCCTCATCGACTTCTTCAAAAAGTTTTTCTAGGATCTCTCCGATTTTTGGTCCGGGTTTGATCCCCAGTTCTTTCATAACATCATTGCCATCGATTGCCAGATCGTTGATCGAAAAGGGAGCGGGGGCGAGTTGTTTTTCAATTCGTTCTTTAAATAATTTGAGCCGCCAACTCTCAGCTGTTTGGGTGCCGCTGCCGAGCCTGTCACCAATGCGAAGATCGATCATGTCCCGGACATATTCAACACCAACTCGTCTGATAAATCTCCTGATCGCAGCGTCTGTGATATGTTCATCAACGGTAAACATGTGCCATCGTATCAGCATTACGATTTTCTCTTTCTCTTTTTTTGAAAATCGAAGCCGATCACAGATATCAGTAGCCATCTTTGCTCCGACAATTTCGTGATTGTGGAATATCACAAGTCCTTCTTGATCAGATGAGGCAACCCGAGGTTTTGCAATATCGTGAACCAGTGTTGCAAAGCGAACTACTGGATCTTTTGAGGGAGTATGTTTGAGAGACATCACATTATGTGTAAAAACATCGGTGGTATGATGTCTTCCCGGGCGTTCCTGCGAGACGCCTTCGCCTTCTAATAGTTCTGGCAAGATATGTTCCAAAAGTTTGGTATTTCGAAGAAGCATGATGCCCTCATATGGATAGTCACTTGCAAGAATCTTCATCAACTCATCGCGTACGCGCTCTGCTGCGATTTCTCCAATCAAGGATGCATCTTGCGTGATTGCTGTTAAAGTTTGGGTTTCGATACTAAACGATAACTGCGTTGCAAGACGGATTGCCCGCATCAAGCGAAGTGCGTCTTCCTTAAAGCGTTTTTGTGGGTCGCCAACTGCACAGATGAGTTTGTTCTCTAGATCTTTTTGCCCATCATAAGGGTCAATAATTTCGAAATCAATATTGTTCGAGCTCTGTTGAGAACTATTATCTTCTCGACTCGTCCGCCCTTGGCGAGACTTCGCTCGAAGAATAATATTGTTTAGTTTAAGAGCAATAGCGTTTATCGTAAAGTCACGACGAGAAAGGTCTTCTTCAATTGTTTTGCCCCATTCCACTGCTGATGGTCGTCTTCGATCAAGATATTCTTTTTCTGTTCGGTATGTTGTTACCTCAATGACCTGCCTGCCGGCAGGCAGGACTGTTTTATTTTTTTTGTCATTCTGGCTCTGTCCAGAATCATTTGTCTGTTGGATTGATTGATCAGATTCTGGAGTCACTTCGTTCCCCAGAATGACAGCGGAGCTTGGCGCATTTAGATCAATCGGTATGCCAACTGTTCCAAATTGATTGTCATAAAACGAATCTGGAAAAAGTTGTTGAATCTGTTCGGGAGTTGCATTGGTTGTAAAATCCCAGTCTTTCACTGTTCGGTTTAGCAGAAGATCCCTAACGCATCCACCGACAAGATAGATCTCAAATCCGGCATCCGCAAATTGGTTTGCAATTTGCGTAACAAATTCAGGGATGTTTGGTGTCATAACTTGTCCTGAGTATTTATAGTTTGTTATAGTATAGCAAATTGTTTATGACACAAAATAAGAAATGGGAAATAGAAGCGGAAGTTAGAAGTAAGAAGGAAGAAGTAAGAAATGAAGATCTCATACAGCTTTTGCTTTCAAATCGAGGAGTAACAACAAAAAAAGACATTGAAGAGTTTCTTCATCCATCCCTTGAAAAAATAACTGCTTCATCAGTTGGAATTGATAAAAAACAACTTAAAAAAACACTTGCGAGAACCACAAAAGCGATCAAAGACAAAGAACAGATTATTGTGTTCGGTGATTATGATGTTGACGGTGTGACTGCCAGCGCAATACTTTGGGAAACACTTAACTCTCTTGGAGCAAATGCTCTGCCGTACATCCCCGATAGAATGACTGAAGGGTATGGTTTGTCGGAATCAGGAATCAGGAATCTCGTATCAGGAATAAAAAATGTTTCGCTTATTATTACAGTTGATAATGGGATTGTTGCAAATAAAGCAGTAGATTTTGCAAATGAGAAGGGAATCGATGTCATTATCACAGATCATCATGTGGTTGCGTATCCGCAACCAGATGCTTTTGCAATCATTCATACAACTAAACTTTGCGGCGCCGGTGTTGCGTATGTTTTAGCAAACGAATTAAAACGTGTCATTCTGGCAAACGACGTGCGTCCAGAATCAACAGAAGAAAGATCCTGGACAAGCCAGGATGACAATCATCTAGAACTAGCGGCACTCGGAACAGTTGCTGACCTTGTACCACTGACTGATGCTAATCGAACAATCGTCAAGTTTGGCATTGAAAGATTAGCTGTTTCCAAACGAGCGGGCATCATCGAGCTTTTCAAACAAGCTGCGTGTGAGCAAAAAACCGCGGGCGTCTATGAAATCGGACATATTATTGCTCCAAGGCTTAATGCTGCAGGAAGAATAGGTTCCGCAATGGATAGTCTTCGATTGTTATGTACAACAAATAAAAAAAGAGCAGAGGAGCTGGCAGCTCTGCTTGGAGTAACCAATAAAGAACGCCAAGTGCTGATGAGAGAATCCACCCAACACGCGAGTATGAGTGTGAGGACGAATGGAGCTTTGAAAAAATTACTCGTTGTCGCGCATAGTGAATATCAGCAGGGAGTGATCGGTCTTGTCGCAGGAAGACTCGTTGAGGAATTTTATCGTCCGGCAATTGTTATTTCCAAAGGCGAGAAAGTGAGTAAAGCATCGGTTCGATCAGTTAAGGGATTTAATATCATTGAGTTTTTGCGAAATGCTTCGGATCTTTTGGTGGATGTTGGTGGACATCCTATGGCTGCGGGATTTACCATTGAGACAGACAAAATTGAAGTGCTTCAGAAACGGCTTGAGGAGATGGCAGAGACAATGGTGGGCGATGATCAGTTAGTAAGGAGTTTGCGCATAGATTGCGAGTTGCCACTTGAGATGATTAATAATAATTTATATCAATCATTACAGCAGCTCGCACCATTTGGCATGGCAAATCCGGAGCCGACTTTTGTCTCACGAGGTGTTGTTTTGCAAGACGTTCGCTATATGGGGAAAGAGAGACAGCACGTGAAATTAGAAGTGAGAAGTTCGAAATCAGAAGTTAGAAGTAAGGCGTTAGAAGCGGTGGGGTTTGGGATGGCTGAGAAAGCTACTGATTTGAAAATAGGGGAGAGTATTGATGTGGTGTATACGGTTGATGAGAATACGTGGAATGGGAATACGAAGTTACAGTTGAAGATAAAAGATTTACAGAATCGAAATTAAGCAGCAGCAACAAATATTACATCATCAGGCTTTAACGAACGCCCATCATGTTTTCTCTCTTTCCTAGGAGTAGTTCTGTCCTTTGCAGTTAGTTTTTGGGCTTTATTTTTTTGATTTTGTTTTATCATCTCCCAGTATCTTTTTTTGTCATACGATTTCCCTAATAAGGTGCCTAAGACTTTTACAAATCTCCTATCTGAAAAAAATTCATGTGACTCACCATTATACAATTGCGTTTCTGGATCTTTTTCGCCCTTGTGATAACGGTTCTGCAAATTGTCTGCAATTGCAGAAACCTGAAGTTCTATTGGGAAATACAGCCCGGGTATGTGAATTTGCAGTCTCAAGAGGTTGTCTAGCGCTGTCCCGCCATTTTTGGAGGTTTCAAAATCAGGCTCAATATCCTTTAATCTCCTTAGAGGGTTTCCATCATCATCTCTTATAACGTTTCCATGAGCATCAAGAAAGAACGATTCATACATATCATCATAAACTGCGTCGTGAATATCATTCATAAACTTTATTGCTTCTCTTTTTCTGCCAACGACCATATACTCTATTCGAAATCGATCCTTAGCAGTTTCAACACGAAGCTGGTCATCGTATTTTTCTTTTTCGTCTTTATCTCTCGTCACTGCTTTTCTGACCATTTTAATAACTTTTGCTTCGTGCTCTTTTTCATTTGGATTTGTATATATAATTTGGCCATCTGTTGTTCTCCTCATCTCAAAGTCAATTGCTCGTGAAATGATATCGCTATCAACGTCTGAGTCATAACCCATGTAGTATCCGTCCACTCCCTCAACAGCCATTACAATACCAGTTCTTGCGTCAGTTAACGCTCGTATCCTTCTTAATTCAGTATTGGCAATTGTTTCCCCTCCAAACATTTTTCTACTCACTGTATCTTGTAAGTCTTCAAGCGCCTTTCTTGCAAGTTCAGTTTGATCGGTTAACTCAACTTGCATAGAACACGCAGTAAGTAAAAGTTTTCTTAACATTTCACTTTTTAATTCTTGAGTAGCATGAGGCCATGAAATAATACTTATAGCGCGTGCAATTGAAGTCAGAAGCGCAGTTTCATTTCTTAGCTGAAGCACCTCTTCGTTGCCAAATAATTTGTCAAATAAATATCTCATTGACTTGTCCGCAAGAGGAAAATGACGAAGTATGAGTTCTTTTGCTTCTTTAGGAGACGTACTTCCGTAATCTTCCATAACAGCCTGGTATAATCCTGCTTCAACAATTCTATAAAGCTCACCTCTCAACGGTTTCTCCTCTGTGCGTCTTTGTTCTTGAAACGCTCTAAGCTCTTCGTCGCTGTGTGCTACTGTGAAAGCAGCATCCTTTTTTGCTGCACGACTATTTAGGGCAAGAAGTTTAAGGGTTGCGCGACGGTTATAGTCATTGAAAAGATATCGTTGAGCAAGGTCATCCTTAGCGGTTTCTTTCAAGTTTTCAAGCTCAAAATGTCGTAGTCTTGCTTTTGGATGAGAAGGGATTGGATCAGGAATTTCAGTGCGCAGTGTTGAACCGTTGGGTTTGCCAAGATGTTCATTGACAACAATTTCAGGTTTTTTGTTACTAGCACCATTAATAGAAGTATCTGTTAAATCAAGTACTGGAGGAACAAATCCATCTGGAAACTGCGGCTCCAACAATGCCCTAATGTGAGAATTGCCATTTATTCCAAAGATTTCTGTTGATGTTTGAGGAGATTCTGCAAGAGATCGTGCAGCTAAGCGTGCGTGTCCTTGTAATTTAACGCGATTAATTCTGCCCTCAAGCCTGCCATCTGGTTCTCTGCGGTTACGTGTTTCTGGTCCACGCATAAGTAAAAAATCTCCTTCTGTAGTGAGGGAGATTTGTGTGTGACTGTTGTCAAGCACAATCTCCTCTACGTAAAGAGGAAATGTGAGCAGACAATAAAATTACTCATAATAAATCTAATCATATATTTATTATAGGCCCTAATATTATAGGGATTAGGCTTCCTCTTGTCAAGTAAGAAATTTCAGGATACAATACGCTGAGCTGTAAATCTGCAAATAGCTTATGGCATATAGCAAATGGTAGATTACGTAGAAAAAATTATATGGCAAAAACTCTAACTCGAACCACGATTCTCGATAGTTTAGAAAAAATTGGTGAAGAAATAAAAGTCTCCGGCTGGGTGCATACGGTCAGAGCGCATGGGAAAATTGCATTTCTGGATCTTCGGGATCGAACAGGATTTTTACAAGTTGGCGCATTTACTTCTGAACTTGCGGAACAATTTGCCAAACTTGGACAGCAAGATGTAGTCTCAATAACCGGTACACTTAAGAAACGAGAGGAAAAATATATCAACTCAGCTCTTCCAACAGGTACGATAGAGCTTGAAGCAAAAGAACTAACGGTTCTTTCAAAATCAGCCGAGATGCCATTTGATATGGCAACAAAAGACCTGCATCTCGAACTACCAACGCTTCTTGATTATCGAGCTCTAACACTTCGTCACCCACAACAACAAGCGATTTTTAAAGTACAAGAGCAGATCGTTGAAGAATTTCGAAAAGCAGCAAAAGAGCTTGGCTGTATGGAAGTCTTTGTGCCAACACTTGCGCCATCTGCGAGTGAAGGCGGAGCAGATGTTTTCAAAGTTGATTACTACGGACGAGACGCATATCTTACGCAGAGTCCACAACTCTATAAACAAATTTTACTTGGTGCGTTTGAACGAGTTTTTATGATCTCCCACGCATATCGTGCAGAGCCATCAGTGACGACAAGGCATCTTTCAGAGGTAGTTCAGATCGATGTAGAGCTTGCATTTATTGAAGAGTTTGGTGAATTACTCGATGCGTTGGAATTCGTGGGCACGTCAATCATAAAGCACACAGCTAGTGTTTGCAAAGATGTCCTTACGCTATATGGAGTGGATGAGCCGCTTATTCCCGTCAACGTCTCACACTTCGCGAAGCGCAAAAAATCGTCACTGAAAGAACTAGTCGAGATTTAAGTCGTGAGTTGGATCTTAATCCTGAGGATGAGAAAGAGATATGTGCATGGGCAGCAACTGAACACAAATCTGATTTTGTGACGATTACGCATTTCCCCACAAAAAAACGCGCGTTTTATACACATCCAGATCCAGAGAATCCAGAATATAGCCTTTCTTATGATCTTCTCTTTAAAGGGATTGAGATCTCAAGCGGATCCAAGCGTATTAATGATTATCAACAACTGCTTGGTGCGATGAAGGAACGAGGGATTGATCCTTCCGGGTTTACACTTTACCTTCAGGCATTTAAATACGGAATTCCACCTGAGGGTGGCTTCTCATTTGGCATCGAAAGACTTACAATGAAGTTACTCAACCTTGCAAATGTGCGGGAAGCATCGCTCTTCCCACGAGATATGGAGAGAATTGATGAAAGACTTTCACAAGTGGATCAAAAAACAAAGAAAAAATCATAAAAAGCTGCTCGTACAAATTAAGCACGATGCCCCTCATATTGTCATCCCCGTCTTTTTGTGCATAGTGCTTGTTGCATTGACACATCTCGATCTTGAAGTAAAAAAAGATATTGAGAAAGTTCGTCTGCGAAATGATGTGCCTTTTTCCTCAGAACCATTGTACCCGGTGCTCCAAAAACAATTTGTGCCAAAAATCTCAGCACACGCTGCGTTAATTTTGGATAATGATTCTCAAGTGATTATTTTTGAACGGAACCCGTCCATTCGCTTTTCAATGGCGTCGACAACAAAAATAATGACCGCACTTGTCGCTCTTTCCTACTATCAGGATACAGACGTTATTACTGTTTATTCCTCAAACGCGGAAGGCGTTAATGTCGGATTTGCTCCATTTGAAAAACTCTATTTCAAAGACATGCTCTACGGGCTGCTCCTTCCATCAGGAAATGATGCTGCATATGCAATTGCGGACAATTACCCTGATGGTAGAGACGTTTTTGTTACAAAAATGAATCAGAAAGCACAAGAACTTGGCTTACAAGATACGCATTTTGCCGATCCTGCTGGCCTGATAGATGATCAAAATTTCACAACTGCACACGATCTGGCACGATTAACATCTGTTGCAATCCAAAACCCAGTGTTTAGGCACGTTACATCCACCAAGAAAAAAACAATTCATGACATAACAGAAAGACGGACATACAATGTAACAAACCTGAACAGATTGCTTGGGCAAAATGGTGTTACAGGGGTTAAGACAGGTTTTACAGAGGGCGCTGGTGAGGTTCTCGTAACAACAAAATTAGAAAACGGAAAAACGTTTGTTATCGTTGTTATGAAAAGTGAGGATCGATTTGCAGATACCCAAGCGCTTTTGTCACTTATTACTGAGAATGTTACCTATATTGATCCGTTATATACAATGCTTCGAAACGAACAACGGCAAAAACGCTAGTTATTCTCCGAACCACTGATCCTCAATCAGTGATACGTACGCAACAAAACCATTATCTCCTTCAAAGACTACCACAGGATATGCGTATGGTTGCTCGTTATTAGAAAGGTAATAGCCTACGTAAATATCTTTGAGAGCAATTGCGCTTGAACTTCCAAAGTAACTTGCAATATAAGCCTTGCCAGTTTTGAGTTCTTCAAAAGCTTGCGAAGCTGAAATGATTGGATATGTTGCGTCTTTTTTACTCGTATCAATTTCTTGATGAAGATAATGTGCTTCAACTATCACTGGATTTCGAACTCCTGATGCGAGTAACACATTGATTGTTGAAAAGGGTGGATGTGGATAGACAACAGGTACATTGTCAATATTGTTTTGAAAGAAATCCACACGTACGACATGAGCACTCGCAAGACTTGAGGCAGCAACGAGTGATTTGTTACTGATTGTTAAATACTCAGCTCGTGTTTTCTCCTGGTTTATATCAGCAGGAAGTGTATCAATTGCGTTGAAGAACTCAGTTGCTGTTTCTTTTGCCTGTTCCCTTGTGGGCACGCGTTGTTTGTTGAGTACATCGTTGTCAGAGAGAAAATCAGAGACAAGCGTAAAGTTATACGAAATAATATCCATCTCAAGCGTACGAGGAATGCCACTTGTAGAATTCCAGGAATACAGCGTTTCTGAGATTTTTTTCTCAGGAAGAACGGCACCACTTGATGACGTAAAGCCTATTCCTGCGACTTTATCTTTCGCACGGGTAAGAGACAGAAGTGTTGGTTTATTTTGTTTTATTGGATAGACACTAATCCTGTCAGGAAAAGCCGGAAGTTTTCCTGAAAGCGTGTCAATGGTATACGTAAATTGTTGTGTGGCAATGGTTTCTGGGAAAATGGAGGATGGTAATTTGCCAAAAGTAACGGTTGGTGCAACCGATGCTTTGGGTGAAACTCTATTTCTTATTGCACTACCTATTTTTATGCCTACATACAGTAATACTAATACAGCAAAGCCAATCAATCCCCATTTTAACGCGGTACGAACAAGTTGGGTTACTGAGTGTAATGTGAGCATATCTTGAGTATAGGTAATCATTGCTGTAGAATGCAAGACAGGCACCAGTCGGTGCCTGTTGCTGGGAGATACCGCATGGTATCTTCCAAGAAAGTAATTTATAATACATCTATGACTACAAATACATCAGTTCGTGTACGTATTGCACCCTCTCCAACAGGAGAGGATATTCATATAGGGAATTTATACACTGCACTTCTCAACTACGTTTTTGCAAAAAAGAATAAGGGTACATTTATTGTTCGAGTTGAAGATACTGATAGAGAGAGGCTTGTTGTTGGAAGTGAACAAAAAATACTCTCAACACTTCGTGCGTATGGTCTCAATTACGATGAAGGTCCAGACACAGAAGGAGAATTTGGTCCATACAGGCAATCAGATAGACTGGGTATCTACAAACAATATGCCCAAAAGCTTGTTGCATCAGGACACGCGTACTATTGTTTTTGTACAAAAGAGAGATTAGACGCGCTACGAGCAGAGAAACAAAAAAAAGGTGAGATCGCAAAGTACGACAAGCACTGTTTAACTCAAGTAACCAATGCAGCAGAGCGAATCGCAAATGGAGAAGACTATGTTATCCGACTCGATGTTCCAGGTAACAAACAAATAACGTTTACCGATGTCATCCGTGGCAAAATAACATTTAATAGTAATGATATTGACGACCAGGTGCTGCTCAAATCTGATGGGTTTCCGACCTATCATTTGGCGGTTGTTGTGGATGATCATCTGATGAAGATCAGCCATGTGATTAGAGCTGAGGATTGGATCCCTTCAACGCCAAAACATATTCTGCTTTTTGAAGCGTTCGGGTGGGATTTGCCAATTTTTGTTCATGTACCGCTCTTGCGAAATCCGGATAGATCAAAGCTTTCAAAAAGAAAAAATCCTGTTTGGGCAGGATGGTATCTTGAGCAAGGATATCTTACAGAAGCAGTACTGAATTTCTTAGCGCTTCTTGGGTGGAGTCATCCACAAGAGAAAGAAATCTTCTCGCTTGAGGAGTTTACAAAACTATTCTCTCTTGAAGATATTCATGCCGTTGGACCGATATTTGATATCACAAAATTGACTTGGATGAATCAACAGTATATTCAAAACATGCCAGATCAAAAGCTTCTTGATCAGTTATTAGCGTTTGATCCAGGTTTAAAAAAAGTTGATCGAGGGATTTTAACAGAAATTATTCCTCTAGTAAAAACTCGCATGAATACGCTGCTTGAGTTTGGGCAGCTGACGAAGCACTTTTTCACTGAACCTGAAATAAAAGCAGAAACTGAACAAGAAAAGGAAATTGTTGCGTTTCTCCAAACAGAATTCTCCAAACTTAGCCAGTGGAATAAAGATGCGATTTTTTCAGTGTTTAAAAAGGCAATGGAGCGGTATTCCATACGAATGGGCGTATTATATAAACTTTTAACCGGAAATGAAAAAGGGCTTCCACTGCCAGAGTCGTTTGAAATTCTCGGAAAAAATACGGTAGTACAAAGACTCAAAACAATTTATGGTAACTGAAATTGCCAAACTCATTTCTTTTCTTACCAATCCACTCTTTGTTCTTTTCCCGATGCCATTTCTTCTCATCTATAAAGTTAGTAGTGACAGTATATATGCGTTAAAATGGACAATTTTTTCTTTTGTGTTCATTATCATTTCAGCGCTATTTTTGCTGTACGGGGTTTCACGAGGAGTATTCAGCGATCTTGACGTTTCAAAACGAGAACAACGCCCAATTCTTTTTCTATTCATTGGATTTGTAACTTTATTTTATTTATTTAGTCTTTTTCTTTTGAAAGGTCCACCCGTTTTATATATTACAATTATTGGCATTATGGTCGGGTTACTATTCGTAAGCTTGATCAATACACGGTTGAAAGCAAGTCTCCATGTTGCAACAATTACGTGTGTAATTGTAACAGCAGGGATTCTCTATAGCCTGAGTTTCCTATTTTTCTTGCTTATTCCCATAACCGCATGGTCAAGAATTCGTATAAAACGCCATACGCTCACAGAAGCAATAGTTGGTGGAATAGCAGGGCTTCTGCTAACATTAGGAATGTACCTATTTCTGCATATTTTGTTTCATATTAATATAACAGCGTTATGATAAGCATGACCAAACTAACAAATTCTTTTCACTACGCATTTTCTGGTCTTCAATTTGCGTGGGAAAACGATCAAAATATTCGTTTGCATTTTGTCATCACCCTTCTTGTTCTTGTTCTCGCTTTCTCTTTTCAAGTTACTGCGGTTGAGTTTGGGATCCTTCTTGCGATGATCGTGATCGTTCTTTGCTGTGAGATGATCAACACGACTGTTGAGAAAGTCGTTGATCTTATCACCAAAGAAACTAGGGAAGATGCACGAATTGCAAAAGATGTTTCATCGGCAATGGTTCTAATCGCTTCAGTAGGCGCTGCAATTGTCGGACTCTCTATTTTGCTTCCGTATTTTTTCAGACTTTTCTAAACCTTTCGAAAATAGCTTTTTACCCAGGATTCTAGTAAAATTACCATGCTTTCTATCATTTCTTTGCCGGATCGTCTAATGGTAGGACAACGGACTCTGAATCCGTTTATCTACGTTCGAATCGTAGTCCGGCAGCCGATTCGACTCGCTGCGCTCGCTCACGGCTATAGCAGCGAAAGAATCGTCCTGAGCGAGTGAAATGAGTCGAAGGAATATGTTTTATATTTATATTCTTCGCAGTAACTCGAATCAATTGTATGTTGGACAAACAAATAATCTTGATGGTAGAGAGAAACAGCAATTAACGAAATCTTCAAAGGCCGCAAAATTTATCAAAGATGGCAAGGAATTTTACCTGGTTTATTCTGAGCAATACTCCACGAGACTTGAGTCTATGAGGAGAGAAAAACAACTGAAAGGTTGGTCAAGAGCGAAAAAGGAATCCTTAATCAACAGAGATATTGAGAAACTGAAAGAATTAAGTAAAAGGAAAAAAATTTCTCAGCACCACATTTTGCCTCAAATGTCATCAAAAAACAGTCGAAATGACTTGACCTAGTCTGGATTCTAACTGTTAGTCTCAGCTTTGCTATAATTGTTTCATGACTAATGATATATCAGGGGAGGCTAAAGCCGCAATTGATGCTGTATTAATTGCTTGTAAGAAGTTAAAAAGTAATTTTGGAAATGTGGTAGTTGACAAAAAGAAAACAAAATCCGCAGCTGATGTTGTAACGAAACTCGACCTTGAGACCGAAAAATTTCTTTTCGAAGATCTTAAGAAAAGATATCCATATATCGGTTTTAAAGGTGAGGAAACAGGTAGCATTAATATCTCTTCCGGAAAATTTTGGCTCGTTGATCCAATCGATGGATCCGCATACTTCATCAGAGGTGTTGCTGGCTGCACGACAATACTTGCCTTAATAGATGGTGGTATAGTAAAGATAGGAATTATTTATGACTTTGTTAACAATGCACTATATTTTGCAGAAAGAGGAAAGGGTGCATATCTAAATAACAATCCTATCAGAGTAAGTGATCGAAATCCAGAAGACTCTTTTATTTCAGTTGAGTGCAACATCAACGATGAGGTTTTACAACAATTCTTAGAACTTAAAAGGAGGTATGACGTAATCGGTGCTGGTTATCCTTCGGGAAGTCAGCATGCAATGGTTGCCTGCGGGCAACTTGAAGGTAGAATTTGTTTAAATGCTTATGGTAAAGACTATGACTTTGCTGCAGGTTCATTGTTAATCCAAGAAGCTGGTGGCGTAGTGGCAAATCTAGGAAAAACAACTTACGACTATACTGATGTTAATTTTCTTGCAGCAAACAAAAAATTATTTGAAAGCTTAACATCTGGAGAAAATCCAATATTTCCAATAAAAGAATAGATATAACCTGGAATATAAAGGCATTCGACACAGTTGAAAAATAGGTTCGAATAGCGTCTATGTCCGCCAGCAAGGCACAATTCTGTGCCTTGCTTCGCTAGCAGTAAGGAAAGAAGTGTGACGCAGCCGGGTGCCGACTGGTACCCGAGCACGATGAAATTCTTCTACGTTTATATCCTTCATAATCATACAAAGAATTTTATCTATATCGGTTATACAGAAGATCTAACGACTCGTCTTATTACCCACAATAAAGGTCAAAATACTTCCACCAAACCCTACATTCCATTGGAGCTAATTCACTACGAAGCGTACAAAAACATGAAGGATGCAAAAAGAAGAGAGTTGTATTTAAAAACAAACCGAGGAAGAACGACCTTAATGACTATGCTTAAAGAATATTTCGAAGCATAGTTTTTAAGGGACAGGCTCGGCAGCAAAACCTCCACCTTGGAGTCGAACCTATTGTAAAAGGGCTGATGCTTGATTTAGAGGAGGAAGCTGAATTTTCACCTTTTGAGAATTAATAACTGAAACTGCAAGTTCTCTTTTTTGTTGCGGAATCTGCCTTTCGTCCAAAATTTGTTTTACAGCCTCAATTTGTCTGTCTCTCACTCGATCAGCTAAATATCCACCTTTTTCACCATTCCTTGCTAATCTATTTGGATTCCATGTAATTATGACAATCCCAACTCCTTTTGAAATGGCTAAATCAATTAACATTTTCAAGTTGTATAATCGTAATGTGGTGAAAAAGATACTGATTCTAATAAGTGGTCTTTTTGTGGGAATTATTATTGGATTCATTTTTTTCTATTATACTGCTGTGGCCTCAAAAGACGAAGATTTAATTTCCTTTATAGAACATCAAATATCTGGTGAACAAGTAATAGGTTTTTTGCCCTACTGGTTGCTTTCTAAAGCTAAAACTGATTACTCACCCTACATAACTACACTTACTTATTTTGGATTAACAATTGATACGGATGGCACAATCTTGAAGATGCAAAACCCACAGGAAAATGAGCCTGGCTGGTATGCGCTACAGTCAGGTAAAGCTGACCCATTTCTAAATTCTGCTACCCAGAAAAAACAAAAACTTTCTCTGCTGGTATTTAACGCCAATGAAGCGTCAATCAGTGCCTTGATGGAGAAGCCAATACCTCATGCCCAAAACTTAATTTCTGATGTTAAACCAATCATGCAAAAATATAAATTTACTGACTTAAATCTGGATATAGAAAGCGTAAAAATTGCCTCAGATGAAGCGAGACTTCGTTTTAGCCAATTTGTTAAGGAAGTTAAAAAAGGTATGGATGATAATAACTTGGGTACTCTCACAATAGACATAAGTGGTGATTCTTTAGTAAAAAAGAGGTTAATAAACCTAGCAGATGTTGAGAGCTTTGTGGATTACATAGTTATTATGGCCTACGATTATCATTATATTGGCTCACAGGTAACAGGACCTGTAGCTCCACTTTTTGGGGCTGGTATTTCTTCAGAGTATGATACGCAAGCTGCTGTAGAAATTGCCTTAAAAACAGTTCCTGCAAAGAAAATTATTTTAGGTATTCCACTTTATGGTTACGAATGGGAAACAATTAGAGATGCTACTCATTCTGCTACCATCCCTAGTTCTGGCCAAACAGCCAGCACTCAAAGAATAAGCCAGCTTTTAACATCTTGTGCTACTTGTTCTGCTCAAATTGATACTGAGGCTAAAGAAAATTACCTTATCTATAAAGATGGGTCAACTGGCACATTTCATCAGATTTTTTATCCAGATGAAAAGGCTACGCAAGCTAAAATTGATTTTGCAAAACAACAAAAAATAGGTGGACTTGCCCTTTGGGCTTTAGGTTATGAAGATTTATCTATTCTGGAGCCGCTTAAAAAATATCGATAATTTATTCAACTTCAGCTTCACGGGTTTTATCGTCAAAGATTAGTTTCTGCCCCTCACTAACATGAAATAGCTTGCTGTTATATTCAAGATCATTAAAGACCGCAGTTATTTTTCCATTATTAACGTCAACTGTTACAGTCCGTTTATCTTTATCTAACGAGACCATAATATCTCCCAAATCCTGCTCTATTAACAGGTGCATTACTCTTACAGACAAGGGAATTTTCCCTAGCCTGTTGTACTCAATTGTTCCCATATTCTGAACAAAGACAAAATTGGCAGGTAAAGTTTGAGCAAATTCAATCTCAGAGTTTGGGGAAATAATAAGTTTCGCAGAATTCTCAAAATTGACTGTAGCACTGCCAGTAGCTGTTTTTAGCACCTCTCCTTGCTGAATAGGCCTGACAGAGCTAATCTTTGCAGGTGTTGTCGCTTCCCTCGATTGCCAGGCAACTTCACCTGATAAAGTTACAATATTGCCAGCTAAAGAATCACTCGGTACTTTATCAGAAGAAAAAGAGCTGGCTTTGGTAAATTGAGCATCAAGTTTTGGATTATTTTTTACTTTAAGAGATTGCACACCAAACATAATCATAATTCCCACAATAACCGCTCCAACAAATAACAATAAGTTTTTCATAAATTGATTATATCAGACAAAATGAAGGCCAATTTGAATCAATCCCCATGACTTACGAAATCTCACCAAACTCTTGCTTTTCCCCTTTTTTTCCTTAATAATAGATTTTGGCTAACTCAATATGTACAAATCTTTGCTGATAATTATTTCCATTCTTGCATTAGTTCTAACATTATTTCCCCCAAATCCCTCTATTGCTGCATCTAATGTAACTGGTAAAAAAATTGTTATTGACCCTGGACATGGTGGTACTGATACAGGTACAACAGAATGCTCTACTTTAGTTGAGAAAGAGGCAACATTACAGATTGCGCGTATTTTAAGAGACAAGTTACAAGCAGATAGTGCAATAGTAACTATGACAAGAGATTCTGACGTAGGACTAGGAAACACAGAAAGAGCAAATATTGCCAATGCAGCAGGTGGTCAAGCATTGGTATCAGTTCACCTAAATGGCTCAACTAATCATTCTGCAAACTATACAAAGGTATTGTATGGCAAAAGAATTAAGGATTTGGAATTTGCAAATGTCATGCACTCAGCTCAATATCCCTTTTTAGGTATAGCTGAAAAGAAAACTACAAATTTTGCTTCAGGAGTTCTCTTAAAATCTGATATGCCAGCAGTAATCACAGAAAGTGTTTTCTTGTCTAATACAACAGAATGTACAAAGCTCTCAGATGGTACAGCTAGACAAACAGAAATAGCCCAGTCAATGTACAATGGCCTCAACGAGTGGTTCAGAACCCATTAACTCCCCTGTCCTGACTGAATTCCTGTCGGGTATGAAAACAAGACCAAGTTTTAAAATTAAATCTAAATCCAACTGGGAAACCGCAACTCCAGAACAGAGACAGAAAATAATAGATAATGTGGTCGAAGCTGCAAAAGTATTACAAAATAGCGTAGCGGATAGACGGATTAAGGAAGATATAAGAAAAATTACCCAGTCATAGCTAAATTGTAATTGGGTGGATACTGTTGAAATATAATGAGTTAAGCGACTATCCGAGGGCTGTTAGCCCTCGGCTGTAAAGCATCAACTCGGAATTATTGTTCGAGCCTGTCGAGAACTTCTCGACTCGGATTTTGATCCTCGCTCGAAGAATAATGTCTGAAAACCGAGGACTCTTAGTCCTCGGAATGTTTATTTTAGGTTTGCTTCTCTAGAAACTGTGCGCCGTCGCGCTGGCCACCAGGATACTGCGACAGCACAACTTTAAAGGGAAAGAGATGGAGAAAACCGTGAGTTTGTCTCCAAGCAACCGCACGCGGGTGTAGTTCAATGGCAGAACACAACTTTTCCAAAGTTGATACGAGGGTTCGATTCCCTTCACCCGCTCTTTTGCTTTAGCAAAAGAGCGGGGCTCGCCATAGGCGGCTCGCTCATCGTATACGCTTTCTCTGTTCCTGCTTAGTCTTCTGTAGTTTGCTTTGTTCATTTGTTTAGTCACTCTTTTTGTTAAAATAAACACATGCATACGTCGAACTTCGAAAAACATACAGAAAAAAATCCCATAAGCAAATTTTTCCTGGACAACTTTTACAAAAAACTTTTAAGCCAGCTACAAAATCTACATCCTGAGACTATTCTTGATGTTGGCGCTGGTGAAGGGTTTACCTTACAAAAACTAAAAGATCGGGGTATTGGTAAGCGGCTTGAGGGTATTGAATATCTTGATGAAGCAATCGAAATTGCAAAAAAACTACATACAACAATCACGATTAAAAAGGGTAATATCTACACACTTCCTTATGGTAATAATTCGTTTGACGTTGTCATCTGTACTGAGGTTCTGGAACATCTTGATGATCCAGAGAAGGGACTATCTGAGCTAGTTCGCGTAACAAAACGATCATGTGTGTTATCCGTTCCCAACGAACCATTGTTTACTATTCAACGATTTTTCAGAGGAAAAAATCTGCTCCAGCTTGGTGATCACCCGGAACACATCCAGCATTGGTCCAAAAAGTCTTTTGAGGAGTTTGTTTCTACAAAACTAAAGATAGTTACAACACAGACTCCCATTCCCTGGACGCTGATCGTTGGAGAAAAAGACTAATCGTTACTACACTTCATCTTTCCTATTGATGCTATTAAAGAGAACCATAATAAATGAAACAAAAGGAATAGACAAAAGAGCCCCAAATACGCCCATCAAATTTGCACCAATCATAACCGCAATAATTACAACGACTGGATTAAGCCCTACTGCCCGTTGCATGATCTTTGGCACCAGGAAATTGTTTTCAATAGCCTGAATTGCCGCATAGGTAACAACTACTGCAATAGCAAGTGTTGGAGAAATCGTTAATGCAACAACAACAGCCGGAATCGCCGAAAGTGTTGGTCCAAGTGTTGGAATGACTTCCAGAAGTCCGGCAAGAACCGCCAAAGGCAACGCAAACTCCTGCAGACCAAGAACTGTTAGCATGATCCAGGTCATAACTCCAATAGCCACACTCAACAGTACCTGTCCTCGAAGCCACGCACCAAGTTTTTCATCGATTTGAGTCATTGTTTCCATAACTTCCTCGTGCGCGTCTTTATGAAAAAGTGCTGCGATGGCTTTTTTGAAATGATCTTGGTAGAGAAGCAAATAAAAGCTGATGATAAAAATGGTGAGGATAGAAAAAACACCGCCGAATACTTTACTCGTGACTGCAACTGCGTTTCGTCCAACACCATTGATCTCGCGCGTAATCCATGAACGTATCTCGTCTGCCTCAAGTGTAAAACCAAACGTATTGGCCGATTCCTTAAGATAGGTTGGAAAATTATTCAAAAGCGACTGCACCTGACTGATAAAAAATGGAATCAAAGGGAAAATCAGAAGCACCATGAGCAAGATCATACTCACATACGGGATCAAAACTGCAAGAATTCGTGGGAAATTCGCTCGTCTGAGTGCTCGTACAAATGGCAGCAGTGATGCCATGAGGATATAGGAAATAAAAATTGCCATCAGAATGCCACGAAGCTGCAATATAAGCCAGCCTGAGGTGATCAAGAAAAGCGCAAAGAGAACCTGATATTGTAATAAAAATTTGTAAAGCTTATGCCCCATACAATCTTAACTATATGGAACACGCCTGAGTTTGTCAATGCTAGAGAGGCAAATGGGTTATAGCGAATGGCTAATGGTTAGGTTCGTTTACCCTAGCCTCCTTCTATGGTAAAATACTATTAGCTATTTGCAATATGCTCTTAGCTATGTCAGATATGCGTCGCGTCAAACGCGACCGCAATCCGTATATGCGCCTGTGGCTCGGAGTGAAACGTAGATGCCGCAAAGCGGTATCAACGGACGCGAAGCGTATGTTTACTCTATAGTATAGACAGGTCAAATCAAGATAGAATATTACACATGCGCCCGTAGCTCAACGGATAGAGCAGGTCGGTTCTAACGACAAGGTTGGGGGTTCGATTCCCTCCGGGCGTACATGAACGAAGTTTGAAGTATGAAGTTCGAATTGTGAAGTTATTGTGATTGGATTCGTGCTTAATTCTTAATTCCTACTTCTAAATTCTAGTATATGATTCCTATAGCTGATTCGATTAAGTCAAGACGATTTGCGATATGGAATCTTATTTTTGTCGTTGTCACGATCTACGTCTTTTTCTTCCAACTTACAGCGCTAGATCCTGAAAGTTTCATCTATCAATACGCACTCATTCCAGCAAATGTAGACTTTGGTAATTACTACTCTCTTCTGCCATTTATCACCTCAATTTTTCTTCATGGAGGATTCTTGCACATCATTGCAAACATGCTGTTTCTGTGGGTTTTTGGAGATAATGTCGAAGGCCACTTGCCTTTCCTTCTCTACCCCATTTTGTATATTGGCTCTGGTGTAGTTGGTGCTTTAACACAGTACTTTTTCATGCCTGACTCACAAATTCCCATGCTTGGTGCATCAGGCGCAGTGGCTGGTGCTTTAGGTGCGTATTTTACACTTTTTCCCCGTCATAAGATCAAAACGCTTGTGTTCTTGCCCCCATTTGTCACAACGATTGAAGTAAGTGCATTTTTTATGCTTGGATACTGGTTTTTGCTTCAGATTTTTTCAGGAATTGTCTCTATCCCAATGGCTGGCGTCCAGACGGGCGGTGTTGCCTTCTTTGCGCATATTGGAGGGTTCGTTTTCGGACTTCTATTTGCAAAACTGTTTGCACATAAGGATAATAAAGATATAACAGAAGATCTAACGATATGAGTCCAGACCTTGGGAAAATGCTTCTTATTGCGGGTGCAGCGATGCTGGTTTTAGGTTTTATCTTTACTTTTTTTTCCGGCACTTCAGGCCTTCCCAAACTTCCCGGAGATATTTATATAAAAAGAGGCAACTCGACCTTTTACTTTCCCATCGTCACATCAATTCTTCTCAGCATCATTCTCTCCATCATCCTCAACTTTTTCCTGCGTAAATAATTCCTTTTCATCTCAGAGTTTAGTATAATAGGAACGTTTCATTTGATATTTGTCATTTGAAATTTGGAATTTAAACTCGAGCACGAATTTATATGGTGGCTATAGCCCTGCCTGTCGGCAGACAGGTCATTGGTAGAGCGTTAGAATGTATTTTGTGTATATAATCCAAAGTACTAAGACAAAACAGTTTTATACTGGGTTCACAAATAATCTTGATCGTAGATTGCAGGAACATGATACTGGAAGAAAATCAACACCTACGACGCTCAATGCTGGCCCATTTGAGTTGATTCACATTGAACTTGTTGAGTCTAGGGGAGAGGCAAGAAAGCTTGAAAAGTACTTTAAAAGCGGTAGTGGTAGAGAAATAAGAAAAGAGATAGTAGAATCTCTTATGGTGGCTATAGCTCAGCGGTAGAGCGCCAGCTTGTGGAGCTGGATGTCGCGGGTTCGATCCCCGTTAGCCACCCCAAGAAAATAATTATAGAGAAGCCTTTTCCCTATCCCCCTTTACTCTTTCTGAGAATTGAGAGTTGCCGACTCGGCATCGGTGCGAGCTTGTTGTGAAGAATTGGGTTGGACTTTACCTGTCATTGGCGCTATTATTATTGCTTCCCCTTTTCCTGATGAAATAGGTGTAAGTCTTGTGGGTATCTCAAAAATAAAAACCTATCAGTTTTTGCTTGTATCTTTTATCTTAAATGCGATTGGTATATTTTTGGTAGTTTCGGCATCTGCTGTTATTAAGCTATAAATAGAGGAAATTTTTTTGGGGGGGGACAAGTGTCACCTCTTAATTTCTTGTAAGCGATGCAGGTGCACGTACATGCATAAACTCTCTTAAAGAGAGATATGTATCACTTGGTTTAATAGTTTTTATAATTCTGGCGGGAACTTCACCTACAAGCGTACGTGCTGGTACATCCTTTGTAACAACTGCCCCTGCTGCAACCACACTTCCCTCTCCTACCGTTACGCCAGGTAGAATTGTTGCTCCGGATCCGATCCATACATCTCTTTCGATCACTATTGGCTCATGATAATGAACTCTCTTTCGTTCTTTTTCATCCATATAAATTTCATTATTTGAAGTAATAAGCATACATCTAAACCCGATCTTTACATTATCACCAATGGTAATTTTATCTTCTCCGACAAAAATACACTGTTGGTTAATAAATACATCTTTTCCTATAAATATATTCTTAGGAATAAAAAATTTGGAGAAAGTAATGAATAATGGATTAGTTCCACAAGAGCCTAGTCTGCGGGCGATGCTGAATGTGTAGAGTTTTTGAATTATAGAGTTTAGATTGTCCATATAGCTTCTTCTTGCTATTACTATATCAAAATGTAGCTAGGATGTCAATGTTATAGGCTATAATAACTCAGCGTAGTGGTTATAGCTCAGCTGGTTAGAGCGTCAGTTTGTGGTATTGAAGGCCGCGGGTTCGAGTCCCGTCATCCACCCCAAGTTTTTTAGCCTCGATTTTTAACATCCAGATTCGCAAGTTTGAACCTCTGGTATAATACTTTTATGCAGAAAAATAGCAAACCAGTAGCACATATTATTATTGGATTTATCGGTTCTGGGAAAACAACATTTGCCAGAAAATTAGAAAAAGAGACAGGAGCTATTAGATTCACTAAAGATGAATGGATGGTGAGAGTATTTAGCAATACTCCTCCTAAAGACAAATTTGAAGAATATGATAATAGAATGGCTACCCTTGCAACTGATATGGCACTTAAATGTTTAGAAGCAGGAACAGATGTTATTATTGATGAAGGATTTTGGGTAAAAGAGCACAGGGATGCAATCAGAGAAAAAGTAAATAGTGTTGGTGCTATCCCAAAACTTTATTATATTGAAGCAACTCTTGAGATTATGAAGGCGCGAACTCTCAAACGGAGTGAAAATCCTCCTATCGATTCTTTCACTATTGATGAGGAAGCATTTAATCACTACTGGAAATTTTTTCGTCCTCCTGGTAAAGATGAGGAATTTGAGTTAATAAGTCAAGAAGATTTAAACAAGCCGCTACTATAAAACCTTTTTCAATATAGAACCGCAAACGCGGTTTTGAAAAATTCTAATTCTTCCAGTTGGAGCGTGCTATAATAGGTTCGAACATCGTTCGGTAGGCTACCCAAAGTTTTTTAACCTCGGGCAAATATATCAAACTATCATACCCTCTGACGGGATTTGAACTTTTATTATCTACTCTTGACTTTGTAAATAACTGCGGTTCCCTCTTGTTTATATTTCTTTACAATTCCAGCTCTTTCGATATTTTCAAGCCCTCTTACGAAATTCTCTCTATCAATCAGCAAGTGTCTTGCATCCCATTCTGGTGAGGTATCTGCAAAAAGATAGGTAGGATTTCCCTCCCACCTAAACCAATCACATTCTGGCTGTCCACAAGGGGAATTTTTGGTAAACTTCTTTTTCTCAGGATAAAGAGTATAGATTTTGTCTCTCTGACTGATATGGGGAATAATGTTGTTTTGAGCAACAATAGCATCAGTTGGTAGTAAATGACTCCTTAACTCATTGATATTCTTTACACCAGAGGGTTCAGTCCAAAACCATGATTTTGACAAATAACTTAACGGTAGATGAAGCATGTATTGTATAAAAAGAGTAGAAAGAATAAGGTAAATGGCAATGTATTTGTTATTCAGCCATTTAAAGCGAGAAATAGTCATAATCGTTGCCCACGCAAGAAGCGGTGCAAGAGTTATTCTGTAGTGCATGAAAAGTCCATGTGAAGCTGTTAAATCACTGGCAAGGATAAAATAAGTGGCAAAATCGCCTAAAGCTGGTATAAGAAAGATAGGCAAAAGTAAGGGAATAAAACCAAACGAACCAAGCGAGTATAAAATAGCCTCTCTTTTTTCATTCGTATCAATCAAACTTTCTGGATTTAGATTTGACAGAAGACCGTCTTTATTTTGATAAAGGTATTGATGATGCGTTAGATAGGGGAAGTAAATAAGATAAATAAACAACAAGTATATCGCAGAAATAGCCATTAGAACCATTGTCAGCTTATCTCTCCTTTTTATGAAATAGACAAGACTTATGAGTAAGATTAAAAAGCCTATATTTTCTTTCGTAGTAATTGCGAGTAAAGAAAAGATTATTACCCATCGCATCTTTTTACTATCCAGAAAGTAAATAAACCATGCTAAAAACGCAGCAGCAAATGAAGCACTATGAACATCGAACCATATGGCGTTTTGGACTCCATAAAAAAATAAATAACCAAGAAGGAGCGATAAGGATAATAAAGGGTGTAATTTCCGCCTCCTTGCCAGTAAGTAAATGGCAATACCTGAAAAACACACAAATCCAGCCTCAAGAATAAGAAGCATTTCCGGACTACTCCATATCCAGTAGAACGGGGAGATTAGAGCGTACATAAGCTCTACGTGTGTAGTAAGTTTAGTTTCGTTGGGAAAGGGGTCAGAAGTAGTATAAGGAAGCTGAAAATGGCTATATTTCCATACTACTTGATTGTTTATGCCTAAATCATAGCCAAAAGACTCATAGTGCATGTGCCTAACAACAGATAAGACAGAATAAGCGATAGAAAAGAGGGTGCAAAGAGATACTGCTAATATAAAAATATACCTTTCTTTTTTCTTAAACATAGCTAAGGTTTTATCACAGCGGAAGCAGTAACAACTAAAAATATGCCAATAGCGTTGAGGATGAAGGAAATTAGCAAAAATTGATATGTTTTCATTTTGGAAATACCCATAAGACTTACACCGATTTCGTCAGGTAATGGAGTTGCTATTATGATTGCTCCTATTACTGGAAGAGACCAACTAAAGTATTTTGAATGAAGTAATCTATGAAAATGATGATTGCCGTCAATATGATTGTAAATTTCTTCTAATTCTTGGGCAAGATTATCTTTAATGAAGCGGAAAATAACAAAATCGCCCGTCACTGCTCCAAGACCTGCGATAATGCCGATTTCTATTGGCGAAAGTCTTTCTGCTAGAACAAGCAAAATAACTGCTCCAGTAGCTACTGTAAAAGTTGAAACGAATAAAACTCCTGCAAGAAACGCACCTAAATAACCTAATCCTTCTAGGTTTAACAGAAAATTATGAAATGGTTCATAGCGAGAAAGGAAAATTGCGACAAGAATTGAAAGAAAAAAATATGTTAGATTTTTGTAGCGAAATGCTTGCCAGTTCCCCATCTTTTTAGTATACCACTACAAAAAGGCAAACGAGGCTCTATAAAATGCTATTTCCTGTGCCGGAAGAGTGCTATAATAAGTCCTAACATCATTCGGTAGGCTACCCCACGTAACTGAGAATAATGTCATTGGGGCTGAGAGGATTGCACCTGATCTTCGATTTTCTTAAATCTTTTCTCGTGTATATCATAACCTGTCTGCAAGAGATCTGAAAGCACTTCAATGGTTTCTTTTTGACTATCATCTCTTTTGTGCTAGATGCTTGTGAAATTTGTCTACTTTTTTATTTACTAATTCCACTTTCATTTCAAGAGTATCAACCTTTGTTTCAATAGTACTAACTTTTACTTCAACAGCACTCAGTTGTTGTCTGACAGTTTTTATATCCGAAGCAATTTGGTGTAGCAACGTATTGTCGTTCATAGTTCTTATATTATAGAAATTGATAAAACCATTCAAGTAGTCAAAATTTCGTTCTGGCTATTGTGCAGGTTGTGCGGGAGCTGGTTGGGGTGCTTGGAGGGATTGTTCGTAGGCTTCAAGCCTGCCTCGTGCGTACGATCTTGCAAAACTAATATCTATCGGCATGCCTTTTTTCACCGGTCCTGAAATGCTATATCTAAGCCAATAATCTCAGAATGAAGTAAAAAGGGTTCTAAAGGAGAACCTGTTATCAAAAGATTCGGTATCATATCTAAGTCAGGATGGCTTGGGATAAATTTTGCCTCAATTCGTTCTTCATCGTTTGTACCCTTCGTTAGTTTTATACTAGCAGTTACCGTACGAGCTTGTTGGTTAACTTCAAAACATATTTGACGACCTTTCTCATCCATAAAGGGATTTGATATTACCGTCTCTCTCCAGCTTTCTTCAGATTGACCAAGAAGACCTATCATTTCTTCACAAAACTCGACAAAATCTCTTGAACCGAACTGCTCTCTGTCAATAATTTCATGCGCCACTGCAAGACGCTCTTCAACAGTAAGTTGTCCTTCTTGACGTCTATGACCTCTCAATCGTTCTAATATTTTGCATAGTTTATTGTTGACCAGTTGTAGCTGGTAAGGGTTGGGATGCCTCGGGGGAAGTTTCATAGGCATCAAGTGTGCGCTTTGCAATTATACGCAAATCGTCATCTGAAAGGGGATTTTGAACAGACATATTTCTTGTAGTGACTACTGTCCTCTTGAGCATTCCTGACCAGTACTTTACTTCTTCATCAGGGGATGCTTTTATGAGAATAGCTGTTCTTTTTACATAACCATCGCCTCTTACAAGTGTTACATTGGTTGATTCCACAGCGTCGCTATCGTTGGAACTTCTCGTAATACTCGCTTCGGAGATTCCTTCAGAAAAGGATCCTATTACAGAGTATTGCATTCCATCTTTTGTCGTAAAATTGATTGTACCTTGATCTGAGTCGCCTTTGTCGGTAAGCGTATAGCAAAAGACAATAAGATCCGCTGCGCCAAACGTTTCCTGACCAATAATTTCGCGGCATGTACTAACGCGTTGTGCGATATCCGGTACTAGCGGCAGTGAGCCTTCTTCTTTTCTTCCTAGTTGTTCTTGTTGTATTTCAGTCGTAACCATGCAACTTTTATAGCATCATGAATTTATTCTGTCAATACGGACTATATTGCTTGTTTACGAGATTTTTGTTATATTTTGCGCATGTGTGAAACAGAATTAAGTTTTTCAAGACCAGAGCATCAACCAGATCCTGGATACGATGGCATTTTTGTTCATGGTTATTGGCTTTCTGCTGATCCCGGAGAAAGTGGATTTCAAGGAGGGTTACGATTTCAATTGGCTCTGCGCGCAGCAGCAAGCCTTTTCCATAACGAACAAGTTGGAGAAATTGTAGTGGCGAGTGGCTTCTTATTGGGAACAAACAATAGATCTGGCGCCGAGATAGCAGAAGAGGCATTAGTAAGCCGTTTAGGAGTTCCTGCAGAGAGAGTAATTGCAGAACCAGTTGGATATGGCACTGCAGAGGAGCTTGAATACTTCATGCGTGTTGCACAAGAGCTGGGATGGGGACATGTAGTTGATATTGCTTTTGATTCGCATTATAAAACGATTAGAAGATATTTACCTGAAGGGTACTCTCCTAACGGAATTTACGTCGAACATAGATCTGTCGAACAAATACTTTTAGGATCTGAGTCCCAACCAGGATATGAAACAAATCCTCGAGCGAAAGAAGTTTTACTAAACTTAATCGGTTCGGAAAAAGAGCTTGGATTTAAAGCGTATCAACTTGCTTTTGCCGCAGCTTCTTTAATACCAGGAATGGATCAGAAACTGTATGCGAGAAACAAAGCAGCTCGAGGTGATGCGGATGGAAGTCCACTTAACAACCTTATTGCCCGAACCTACGACGTCTTCCACAACTAGCTTGACTTGCTGACAATTAGTCCTATAGCTTGCTGTTTTGCAACTATTTTAGTACACTTCGCTCATGACTGAATATTTTACCGCGATTGGCCACGTTGCACTTGATACAGGTAATCCTGATAGACTTGGCGGCGGTGTTTCCTACAGTGGAATTGCAGCGCGGAACTTAGATGCGAGAGTTACGATCCTTACCCGTGCACCAGAGACTCATCCTTATCTTTGTACTCTACGACAGCGTGGGATTACTATTATTGTTCCGCCTTCTGATTCAAACACTTCTGATCAAAATAGAATCACAACGTTTTCGAATGAGTATGATAGGCATGGCAATCGGCAGCAGGTATTGTTAGAACGTCAAGATCCTATAACAACGCGTGATCTTATTCACTTGCCTACTCTTAGGCAAAGGCCAACATTTCTCGTGGCTCCAATTATCGGTGAGGTAGAAACAGCAGTTATTCCAAAGCTTGCCAAAAAAGGTGAGGTTGCTGTAACACCACAAGGATACTTTCGAAAGACTGGAGAAAATGGTGTTATCTATCAAAAAGACTGGTCAGGATATGAAAAACATCTTGCTTTTGCGAAATACGTAATTCTCAGTGATGAAGATATTGCCGTAGAGGGAGTGAGAAATGATGCTTTGTTGTCAACGCTGAGAGGAATTGTTCCAACGGTGATTTTGACAAGAGGTGAATTAGGTGCAACCGTCTACTCTCAAGAAGAGGGCGAACTTCCTATCGCTGCATTTGAGCTGTATTCGAATGAAATTTTAGACCCCACAGGCGCAGGAGATGTTTTTGCAGCAGCTTTTCTTATCACAATGAAAAGAACTGGTAATTTACATAATGCTGCTGTTGCTGCTGCACTTTATGCTGCGATTAAACTAACCACTCCTGGAATTGGCATTGAAGCGGTCCCTTCAAGTGATCTAGTAGATCAATTTGTGCTGGAACATAGGAATAGAGTTAATTCCTTTTGCACACAAAACGGCCTCGGTCAACCACCTTTATTGTAATCACTTAAAATAACACTTAACGAAAAATTGCTCTATTTCGTATATTTTTGTTCTACTTTTATTCTATTTACTTTCGAGTAAATTTCACATATATTTAATACGCAAACCGTATATGCGCATGCACCTGCTCAATTTTTTCAAACGATTTATCAAAATGTACTGGTATTGGATACTCTTTTAAGATTTAAGATTTAAGATTTAAGATTTAAGAATTTCTGCCGAAGCAGATCATGAATCATATCTCATAAATCTTAAATCAACGTTAGGATAAATTAAAGTATTGAAAGAGATCTAAGCTTGAAGATTCATGAAGCGTACGATACTCCATCTTGATTTTGACTCTTTTTTTGCCAGCGTTGAGCAACAGGATAATCCCCAGTTTCGAAACAAACCGCTTGGCGTAACAGCGCATAACGGCAGAACGGCAATTATCGCCGCATCCAGAGAGGCAAAGAAAATGGGAATCAAATCGCCTTGTCGGGTGTATGATGCTCAAAAGCTCTGTCCAAACCTGCTTTTATCTACCTCGCATTTCACCAGATACTGGGAAGTCAGTAAAATATTTATCAAAATCTGCAATGATTTTTCACCCTATATAGAGGTTTTTTCTTTAGATGAGTTATTTATGGATATTACCTACTCTGCGCATCTGTTTGGCGGAACAGAAGGCGTGATTGAGAAAATAAAAAACAGGATCAAAAAAGAAATTGGTGAATATGTAACTGTCTCTGTTGGGATTTCGCATAATCGCCTTCTTGCCAAACTCGCCTCAGGGTGGAAAAAGCCAGATGGTGTGTTTGAAATAAAAAAAGATGATGTGGATGCTGTTTATGCAGAGGCAAAACTGACTGATATTTGTGGCATAGGTTTTCGGCTTGAGAGAAGACTTGCTGCAATGGGTATCTACACGCTTTTGAAGCTTGCCCAGACTCCCCTGCAGTATCTGATCGCAGAATTTGGCAATGTTTGTGGAACTTCGCTTAAAAATATCAGTCTTGGTGTAGACATGAGTCCGGTAAGGCCATTTACCAGTGCGCCGGATGTCAAATCAGTCGGGAGAAATTACTGTCTTCCCCACAACGAGTATGATGAGCGAATTGTTTTACAAAACTTTTATGAGTTGTGGGAAGAAGTATGTATAAAATTGCGTCGGCTTAAGAAAAAAGCCAGAACCATCGGCTTTATGCTTCGCGGGACCGACGATTTGTCTGGCAGAAAGACCTATTCCAGTTATTTCAATAGCGGTAAAGATATGTTCGATGCTAGTTTAGATATACTTCGAGCGAGTCCGATGCAATATCGGACGAGTCGAGAAGGTTTGAAGTATAACAGTTCTCGACTTCGCTCGAACAATATTATTTTTGAAGGCTATACCAGACAGATCGGCGTCTGGGCGTCATCGCTTGAGGATGAGAAAAATATTACCCTTTCACTTTTTGACCATACAGTCAGTAATCCAAAGCTTTTGGAAACGATTGATAGAATCAATGAGAAATATGGCGATCACACGATCAGAAACGGTTATCTGTTATACGCTGATAAGCTGACCACGGTACCCAATGGTTTCATGGGTGATAGGTTTGAACGAACTAAACTGGCTGAGGAAACAGAGCATACAGATGAAATGCGGTATACGCGAGTTCCTTTTGCGTACTAATTCGTGAGCCAGAGTTTGGCGAGATAGATTGAAGTAATAATGGTGACGACGGTGACGCATTGCCAGAAGATTTGGTGGGCAAACCACACAGAGTCGTTCTTAAAAATCTTTGTCGCCAGGTATTGTTTAGGATGATTGTTTGACCTTGGTGTAAACTGCTGATTGAGCCAATAGATCGTCTCTCCAAGACTTCTGACCAACCAAAAAAGTGAGACGATTAGCAAAAAGAGTATCCAATCCTGCAGATATAAAACAGCGATTGAAACAAGAAACCAGAAAAGTCCAAACACCACCACATCTCCCCAGACAAATCCGCCTAAAACTTCGTAAAATCGTTTTGTTCTGCCAAGAGTTATTACAATTTCTGCATTGATAAACCGCGTGAATAAAGGCGATGGCTGAAACAGGTAGTAGTAAAAATACAGTACACTGCTGCCAAATCTGCATGGTGTAATTATAAAAGAGATTTTAAGAAGAAACAACGATTAGCTGATAAAAGACAACTCTGCATTGACCTTGTTTTTCTCATCTGGTGAAAGACCAAGAAGCTGCAAAGCTTTTTCGTTATTATGCAGATCTTTGCATAAAACGATGTGATTATTCAAAAGAATGAGTTTTCGCGCTGGCGTGAGTGAGGTGAGCATTGTTATTGGGTGCAAGTTATTTTTTTCAATTCTATCTCGCAGACTCCATTCGTGCGGATAATCCCAACTCACAATTTGCATGCCAGCGCAGTGTGCAAAGATATTGGCGTCAACGGTCGTTTTGGTATTTGTCACGATCCAGCTTTCCGATAAGTTATATTTTTCCTTGACGTCATCAAATCGGGATTTGGTGTACATGGGTACATGGACATCGGATCTGATACCAACGCTATTATGAAACTTGACCTCAACAAGAATGCTTTTCGATCCCTTTTTGGCAACAACGTCTACCTCATGTGAGATACACTTGCCGGTTAAGATTTGTCTTACCGCAACTGTATACCCTTCTTCTTCAAGAAGTTTTGCAACGAAGTCCTCAAAGGGGTAACCAGTCGGACCAAGCAGCATAATTGCTTGCTTGAGACTGTATTTTGCACGAGCGTAGGGATATTTAGATTTTCCTAAATACTCTACGATATGGTGGTAAATTTCAAAAGTCGGGATATTCTCATAGAGTTTACTTTCCACATGGGTTAGGACTTCGTCTACAAGCTCTTTTGGAATACCGGCTCTGCGTATAGAAGAAATAACATGGATCTCATCAAAGGCCTCTTTCGTCCCATCAGCTTTTATAACCTGTACCATAGTACTATTCTAACCATGTCATTCTGGCCTTTGCAAGATCTACGACTTGTCCAGAATCATGTTTCACTAAACTCATTAAATCGATTCTGGAGTCACTGCATTTCCCAGAATGACAAAAGATAGGTTTGGAATATACCTATCGTCTTTGAAAAAGTAAGAAGTTACCTTCTCTTGCCACAAGCCGAAGGTCAGAACGAGCAGCAAGATTTGTGAGAAGCGCTTGGGTCTCAGTTGCCCGTGCTTGGATCGTTGGATCTGAGAGTAAGAATGCAACGTAGTCAGCGCTGTCAATGCCATAGGGAATTGTATAAATAAACTTTCTGTGCGAGAGGTGTGAGCCTAAGTTATTGGTCGCTGATACTTTTGCATCTTCTGGAATTGTAGCAAGAGACTGATCAACGATAGATTTTTCTGGCAATGGTTTTGTGAACATAGCAAGGTTTGACTCTTTTGCTCCGGGCAGTGGACCGTAATAGTACGCGCTATAGAAAGCAGTAAAAAGAAGGTACAAACCGATGATGTATGATGCGTTTTGTCCGCTATACTTACGGAGCAAGCCAACAGCATAAAGCGATGCAATAAATAAAAATGGCGTAATAATAGCTGTGTACTGGTAGTAAATTTGATGCAACTCGCCCTTTTGGCTAAGCATATTAATTGTCAGATCAGGTAGTGCAAAAACTAGCCAGTGAGGCGTCAGAAGCGGCAAATAGCCAACAGGCACCAGGAGTTTTTTTAGATATGAAATTCTCTCCTTCTCAATAACCAGATCCCATGCGGCAGCCGGATTCGAGATACTTTCTGCTATCAATTGCGTGGGGTCTTCTGTACTTTCTGAGAAATATGAAAGTGCAAAATGTTTTGACCCATAGGCGTTTGGAATTGCGTGCCAGATCAACGTATAGAAAACCGCAGCACAGACAGCAAAAAACGCGATGCCAAACAGATATTTCTTTTGAATAAAGGCAATAATCCCTCCAAAGAACGCCAAAATCAACCACACCTGCTCTTTGGTGATACCAGCAAGCACTGCAAAAAGCGCAAATCTCATGTATTGTTTTTTTAATAAATGATAAAACGCAGCAAGCAGAAATGTCGTAGCAAGCACCACTGCATGAAAGTCATAGATTACAGCGCGCTGTAGACTCGGGTTGAGAAGAAAACTAATAGAAAGTATTGCTGCAAGCCCATCGTGTTTTAGTACATGCTGTGCAATCTTAAAAAGGTACCAGGCGCCAAATGCAACAACGACAGTTTGAATCAGAAGCAACATCCTTGGGTCTTCCCAAAGAAAATAAAAAGGCGTCAGTAAGATGAGCAAGAAATCTGCATGAAACGCGAGGCGTGAGATTTGCTCTGTGCCATTTGCATCAGTCATCGCAAAGAAATTGCCGTGTTTGGTGTTCCAGACAGTCTGTGCCATATTTCCCAGGTCAAATCTACCTGTGTAGTAGTGGTCGAATCGTAAGAAATTAACCGTTGTAAAGTACATGGTAAATACTGTCATTGCTGCAATAACGAGCATCGAGTGTCTATGATTTCCTACCCACGCAGAAAGTTTTTCGATATGTTTTGCATGATACAAAAGATACGACAGGCCAATTGCGATAACTTCTGTAATAATAAGTATAATTCGAGCAAAAATTGTCGCAAAGCTTG
>Ga0209542_10001252_pt1 | contig 60196 bp, 62 predicted proteins | sample RifCSPhighO2_01_FD_184028 | JGI IMG/M metagenome (GOLD analysis project Ga0209542, IMG submission 184028) | Soil microbial communities from Rifle, Colorado - Rifle CSP2_plank highO2_0.1 (SPAdes) (version 2) | ecosystem: Environmental > Terrestrial > Deep subsurface > Rock core/Sediment ...
TTTCTTAAAAAAGCTTATAAATGAGATATTGCTTTACTCTTGTATGGAAATAGAAAAAATCAGGCACTCAGCAGCTCATATTTTAGCAGCATCAGTAAAACAGTTATTTCCAAAGGTTAAGCTTGGCATGGGTCCTGCGATAGACGACGGTTTTTACTACGATTTCTACATTGAAAAGCCATTCGCAGAAGAAGATTTAAAAAATATAGAAGAAAAGATGAAAGAAATCATAAAAAAAGATTACAAATTTAAAAAATCAAGAGCAACAAGAAAAGAAGCAGAAAAAATACTAAAGGATGAGCCGTTTAAGTTAGAAATATTAAAAGAATTAAAAGATGATGAAATAACCTTTTATCAGGATGGTGATTTTATAGACTTATGTAAAGGCCCTCATGTTGACTCAACCAAAGATGTAAAAGCAATTAAGTTATTAAGAATCTCAGGCGCTTACTGGAAAGGTGATTCAAAAAACAAGCAGATGCAAAGAATTTATGGAGCTGCATTTAACTCGGAAAAAGATCTTGAGAATTATTTAAAATTATTAGAAGAAGCAGAAAAAAGAGACCATAAAAAAATCGGAAAAGAAATGAATTTATTTATGATATCAGAATTAGTAGGCAAGGGTCTTCCTATATGGCTTCCTAAAGGAGAAATAATAAAAAAAGAAATTGAAAAATTCGCAATAGAGATGGAAAATAAGTATGGTTACACAAGAGTCTCAACACCCCATTTGGCAAAACAGGAATTATTTATTAAGTCGGGGCATTTGCCTCATTACAAAGGTAGTATGTATCCGCCGATGCAGATGGACGACGGAATTTATTATATGAAAGCCATGAATTGCCCAATACATCATTTGATTTTTAGTCATACCTTAAGAAGCTACAAAGAGCTTCCTTTAAGAATAGCAGAATATGGAACCGTCTACAGAAATGAATTATCAGGCACTTTGTCCGGTTTACTAAGAGTAAGAATGTTATCAATGAATGACTCTCATATCTACTGCACAAAAGAGCAGATTGCAGAAGAAATAGAAAATGTAATTAAATTAACAATGGAATACTACAAAATATTTGGTTTAAAAGATTACTACTTTAGATTATCATGCTGGGATTCAAAGAATAAAGAAAAATACATTAACGAACCAAATAATTGGGAATTAGTTGAAACCACATTAAGAGAAATATTAAAAAAATTAAAGATTAAGTTCACAGAAGCAAAAGATGAAGCTGCATTTTACGGCCCAAAAGTTGATATACAGTTTAAAACAGTTTTAGGCAGAGAAGAAACACTATCAACTATACAATTGGATTTCGCAGCAAAAGAAAGATTTGATTTAAGATATGTTGATAAAGACACAAAAATAAAGAATGATGTCTTTGTAATTCATCGTGCTCCATTGTCAACTCACGAAAGGTTCATAGCATTTTTAACAGAGCATTATATTGGTAAATTCCCCTTATGGCTTTCACCAGTTCAGGTTAAATTATTAACAATAACAGACAGGAATATAAAATTCGCAGAAGAAGTTAAAAAACTCCTGATTGAACAAGGAATAAGGTGTGAATTAAATGACACAGCAGAAACAATGAACAAAAAAGTAAGAGATGCAGAATTAGAAAGAGTTTCTTTAATAGTTACTATAGGCGACAAGGAAGTTGAAAAAAGAACCTTAGCTATAAGAACCTTAGATAATAAAGTTAAATTTGGTGTAAAGATTGAAGAATTTATAAATAAAGTAGTTCATTGCATTAAAAACAGAGAATTAAAATGTGAAATTTAATCTGTTAAAAGCCACTTCCATAAAAACATAAATTTAATTCCGTTTTTTATCTTAGCTTTCAACAAGAATTTCTTTATTATTAGCTTTCTCCATTGAAGTCTTTATTAAAGCGAGTTCCAAATCAAGAATATGCTTCACTAAAGAATTTGAATTATTCAAGGTATATAATTTAGTTTTCCCAAACTTCCTGGTAACTAAAATTATGCTATACCTCTCAAGCTGCCCCCAATAATTAAAAAGTGCTGCTCTTGATATATTAGCGCCCGAAATAATATCCTTCTTAGTGAAGTCCATCCCTTTATTTTCAATTAAAAAATCAATTATCTTAAATAATGGATTTTCTCCTATTAATTGTAGCAACAATGATGTTTCTTTCATATAGGCTTTTCATATAAAAAAGTATATAAAGCTTACTGTTCAAAGTATTTTTAGGTGGACTTTCAATGTGGACGGATAATGAAATCAAAGGAAAGATATTACATAAGCTAACACGTGCAGGCAAATTTGAACATAGCCATACAGCTGTTGAAAACCTTCAAAAAGGTTTTCCAAAAGATATTGTTGGAAGAGTTAAAGATATGATAAAAGAGCTAAAAAAAGGAGATATCTTAATAATAAAAGCAACTAATTATGGAGAACAAGTTTCTATTAATGTTGACTTAAACGAAAAAGTAATAGAATATATCCAAATATTCCTTAAAAAAGAAGACTAATTTAAAAAATTAAAATGTGAAACTTAATATGTTAAAAGCCACTTCCACAAAGGCATAAATTTAATTGTTTTATTTTCTATTTTTTCTTCTCCCTCATAATTATCAGTTATTATTAATCCCTTTTTCAGTTTAAATTCATTCATAAATTCCAATAAACCAGCAACTTCCCTCTCTTTTCCTTCATCAAGACCGACCTGTATTGCTTCAATTTTTTTGCCTTCTTTAACAACAAAATCACATTCATTCTTATTCTTCCAATAGAAAATTTCCTTATTTTTCCTTTTCAAATTCGTATAAACTATATTTTCATATAATCTACCAATATCATCTGAAAACTTAAATCCAACAATATTCCTTATACCTTGGTCAACACAATAAATTTTTTTCGGATTTATAATTTGTTTTTTATAGGAAAACTCAAATAAATTTACCTGAAAAATCAAGTAAGCATCTTCTAATACTCTTAAGTATTCAACAACACTATCAACGGTTAAATCTAAAATCTTTGCTAGTTTAGAGAAATTTGTTAGATTAGAAATGTTTTGCAGAAGATACTTAACAAGTTTTTCAATTTTCACAGGGTTTCTAATATTGTTTCTCCTAAGGATATCTTTGTAGAATATTGAATCAAAATAAAAACTAGCTAATTCTTTTTTTGTTTTTTCATTTGTCTCTAAGCATACTTCGGGAAAAGAGCCAAAAACCAAGTATTCTGTTAGTAAATGTTTAATCTTAGGTTTATTTTTTTGTAGCTCATCATCAGAATTTATTAAAATTCCTTTAGCAGTCAAAAACTCAGAAAAGCTAAATGGGTATACCTCAAAATAAGCTAGCCTGCCCGCAAGAAAAGAACTTAAATTCTCTTTTATTATCGCAGCATTTGATCCTGAAATTATAATCTTTATGTTTTTGTCTAGATCATATATTCTCTTTATTGTTTTCTGCCAGTTCTGTATCTCCTGAATTTCATCAATAAACAAATAAACTTTCTGCTCAGGATTAACCCATTTCTTGTATAGCTCCAAGGATTCATCTATTAGGTTTTCTGTTTTCACTCGATCATCGTCAGCCTTTATAAATAAAATATTCTTTGATGGAACCTTTTTTTGTAATGTAAGATAGTCTATTAACTGATATAGTAAAGTTGTTTTACCTGCTCTTCTTACACCTATAATAGCTAAAACTTCTTTTCTCTCCAACCATGGCTTAATATCATTTATTTTATCCCTTGGAATAGCCTTAAATAAATATTTCTCAGACCACCATGGATTCCATTCAAATAATATGTCTTTCATAAGGATACACAATAATTTGACTATATAAACCTTTCGATTATAATCGAGTGAATTGGCTAAATTAGTCGATTATAATCGACTGATTCTCCTTGTTTTTAGACCTATAGAAAATCCTATTTATTTTAATAAACAAATAAAACCACAATAACAAAGCTTTAAAATAGCCCTAAGTCCTTTATATTAAAATGCAAGATATAATTAAAAGTTATGAGGATTTAATGAATTCCGAACAATATAATCAGTTTAAGGCAGACCATCCTAAATCATTTCTATTTGCATGCTTCTTAACAAACGGACAATGGCAGTTTGATTTCTTTTGTGACAATAAAGTAATTGTATTTAGAGATAATCTAATAGAAGAGAAAGATCAGCTGTTAAACTCAGACAGTAAAGTTGAAAATCTTGACATTAAAAAGATTAAAATTAAGCCTGAAGAAGCCATAGAAACAGCGAGAAACGTTTTAAAAACACATCATGATGAGACTGACAAGAGAATTGTTTTATTGCAGAAGATAAACAAGGAAATTGTCTGGAATATAACCTTATTGACAAAAAATATGAACATTATGAACGTGAAAATAAATGCAATAACAGGAAAAATAATCAATGAGAGTTTTCAGAGTATTTTTAAGTTGAAAAAATAAATTTAATCATATCAAGTGGATAAGATATAGTCTATTTTACTTCAAAGCCATATTTACTAAACCTGAAGTTATCAAGAATACTAATATTTAATTCTGAAGAAAGATTAGTTTTGTAAACATATAATAAACTTTCATTCTGTTGTAGAAGGTTTACTTTTTAGAATATTCTTCAACATTTAATTTGATATATTTGTGAATATCCTCAGGAAAAAGACCACAACTTCCAATTTCTATTAATTTATATTCTCCTTCCTTCCTAACATACTCTGCTAAAGAAGGTATACTTATCCCTTTAATATTGAATATTTTACGAAATTTTCTCCAGTTTTCTTCTCCATAAAAATCTTTTAATTCCAAAAAGAAGAAACCAATATCCTTTCCTTTTAGATTTTTATTTAAATATAGAAAAACTATTGCAGATGCTGAACCTATCCGTTCATCACCTGTGCCCACCCCTTCAGTCCAATCGGTTTTTTCATAAGTTAGTTTATCTGGGTAAATAAATCCAAAAACTCTTTGATTATCAAACTTATTTAAAAATTTATAAAAATCATTGGGTGTTGTTTGTCTTGTATACACAAATTCCTTTATGCTTCCTTCTTTAATTGCAAGTTGTAATATTTCTCGTGGTGATTTCAGCAAGAGTTCTTTAATCTCTTCAGAAGAAGGTAATGTTATGTTCTCTTCATCAGCAAAAACTAAACTAGCTAAACCTGTTAAAGCAGGAGAAGTTAAAAGTAAGCCCAAACCTGTTTTTGGTATTTCTCTAAACAAAAAGTTCCTTCTTGTTGTTTCCATAAAATAAATTTGTAATAGTTAAATATATAAACATTATTATCGCTTAATGACAAATGAAAAAGAGGTTATTACTATTATTATGTATCTTTATATTGTATATAAATTTTGTAAATGCTACTGTTTTTTCAAAAGATATTGAGGTAAAACATCAAGGAGAGCTGACTATCACATCCACGTCACCAGTTAAACAAACAGGCTCTTTAACAACAGCAGATAATGCACTTTCATTTCAGAATAACGAATTTTTGACAAGCAACGCTGGACACGTAGAATACAACAAAGCAACAAAGGAATTATCAGTCAAAAGTGCAGATGTATTAGTTTTAAAAGACCTAGATGCTGTTCAATTACAGGATGCAAGACTAAGAAACAGAGTTTTAACTATGCAAGGTGCTGGTTCAGTTCATATTAAAGACCCTATCTTAATAGACTTAGATGAAATAGGCCCTTCTACATTTTGGTTTGAAGGCAATGACCTGAGAGCAATGGAAATTACCTTCCCTAAAAAGAAGCATTACTTGATTAACAATCCATTAACAAACGACAAAAGCTCTGGTTTTGATGTAGAACATATGTTGGATTCTGATAAAGATGGAATAACAGATGAAGTTGAAAAATTAAGAAATTTAAATCCCTTTTCAAAAGATACTGATGAAGATGGTTTAGATGATAATACAGAATTATTAAAATTCATAACAGATCCAACTGAAAAAGTAAGCAATATTTTATCAGGAATAAAACAAACATTCACTTCAGACAGTGAAATTCTAAGCTTCTTAACAGACAAGATAGGTTCAATAAGCGGAGAAGTCTCAGAATTAACAAAATCTCTTGGCTTGAAAGATAATTTATTAAGAGACTCTGATGGGGATGGCATCTCAGATTTAAAAGAAAAAGATGATTACGGCACAGACCCATTTAAATATGATTCTGATGGAGACGGATATGGTGATGGGTATGAAATACTGCATGGCTTAGACCTAGATAAAAAAGATTCACTAAGGTCAGATTTAATTAACTTTGACATATGCAACAACTGCAAATTAAGATTTTTTGGAAATCCAGGAGATAAATTCTTCTTAGACTTAAAGGATTACAAAGGAAACAATATAGGCTCAAAATTAAGCATTAAATTAACAAAAGCAGAATTTTCAGTTCTTTCATACGATTTTAATTCAGATTCCACATATAAAGCTAATTATTTGCTTCCATTAAAAACAACAGCAGAATTTGAATTTAAAAAAGATACAAACGGCTATGAAGTTCTTAGTAATGAAATTGAGAACAAAATGCAATTAACAAATTTCAAGGATGAAATTATTAAAGGAAAGCAGATAACAAAAATAGATAAAGAAAAAGGCTTTACAGAATCAATAATTGAAGATGGAAGCTATGAAATCAATATTAAGCCATCAGAGAATGATAAAGGCTATCTAAATTATAAAGACAATACAGCACAAAGCTATAAAATAAGTTCAAATAATTTTAAATTATTAAAATCAAATAACAAAGACCAATTTTACAAATCAAATAAAAAAATAATTTTAATAGATGAAGAAAATAATCTAATCCTAGCTAAAGGAAAATTTTCCTATTTAAGAAAAGATATTAAAATTAAGAGAAGATCATATAACACAGGAACAGGAGAAATGTTACTAGAGATTGAAAATATTAAAGATGAATTTCAAGAAATTTTCAAATCAAATTCAGAATTATTGACAACAGAAATAAAACTAGATGACTTAAATTTATTTGTTGATATTACCATAAATAATGACTATTCAGAAGATTTACCTAAAATATATGAAGCCTATTCAAAGAATTTATTAGTCTATGAAAACAAAACAGGAAGATATGGGGAAAAATCCAAAGAAAATATAAGATTTATTAATTCCTTAAAATCCAATAAACAAGGAATATTTAATTTCGACAACTTCAATGATTATCTGATTGTAAACTTCAATAATCTAAATGGAACTACAGGGGTTTATGATTCAAGATTAAACATTGATTTTTATAAAAGAAAATTTCCTGAATGCAATAAGATTAATGAAGAAAATAAGCTATTCCCAATGTTATTTTCTATTTCACTATTTTTTATTCCTTTCTTATTCAGAAAAAAGAAAGCACAAGCTTCTTATTTTATAATCCTAGCCTTAATAATAATTATTCTATTATCAGTTATATCTTTCTACAAATATGACACACTAGGCAGTTATTTTAAAAATTTGGTAAAAAAAGAATTAACAGCTGAACAAAAAATACAAAAAGATGTAGATTACATAAACAGCTGCTATAAAACTGCATTTGACTGTAGTTTATATACCTTAGGCTTAACAAAAGATAAATTAAACCTAGAAGAAAGCAGGGATTTTAGTGCAAAATATGTAAAAAATAATGTAAACCACTGTATTAAAAAGGGAAAAATTAACGCAGAATTTAACACACCGATAAATATACAAATTGACTTCTCGGAGAAATCAAATATTAAAATAGAGCATCCATTTATCTTCAAAATTGATGAAGCAGTAAGAAAAGTAAAGGATTTTAGTTTCAGGAATGACATAAGGTATCTATATCTAAACAGTATTATAATGAAAACCAACAACATTATTGATTTTGACTTATTAAGCACTGATATAGAAACAGAAGTTTATTTGGAAAATCCTTTAAAATTTAAATTAATAGATAAAAACAAATTTAATAAGTTCCAGGAAAAGTTTGTGATGGTAAAATAAATTCAAAGATAAATAAAGGCGTAAAAAAAGTTATAACCTTTTATTCAGTTCAAAAGAGTCTAATTAAAACTTAAAATTCTCTGCGATAACGCTTGCAATAGTTTTAGCACCTTTATGATTGTAGTGAAAATCCGACAAGAAAGTATGGTCTGGAACAGTGCTTAAGGCATCCCTTGGCAATATAATCTCATAAGTGTTAGGTTTAATATATTTTTCAATACCCCTCACTATTGCTCTTTCTATATCTCGTTCACTTGAACCGGATGGAAGTCTCATTAAATCATAAAAATGTTCAATTCTACGTGTAATTGGTTCTGTATCCCTACAAGGTGTTTCAAAAGTTGAGGGTAAAATAACAAAGTAAACATGAGGACGAGTGCCTTTATTTAAAAGAACTTGCTCAAGACGCCATAAACAATATTCTATTCTTTTCTCATATTGCGAAAAAATCTCGAAATCATGAGAAACTTGAAATGCAAAGTTTATGAGAACGAAATTCTCATAAATGAGCTTACAAAGAAACAGAAATTAATTACCGAGCATTTAAACATCATAATGCCCAAAAAGATGGGAATTTAGGAATTTTCTTCTACGCAACATTAATTCTTCGTTACTCATAAGCCCACATTGATTAATAAAACTCTTACCCTTTATTAATTTAACTACTTTGTAAAGTAAAGTTGTTAACTTTACACCTTATAGATTTCGCAGGGAATAGCTTGTATTCCTTGATGAAATCTCTCTGTATTAAACCACCTAACGTATTCCTTTATCTTTCCGTCTAACCATTCCGGAAATTTCTTAATAAGATAGATAAATTCCTCAGCTACATTTCTTATTGTTCTTTCTACCTTGCCTTTATCTTGAGGATAATAAGGGTGAGCATGTAACGATTCAATGCCTTCTTGTTTTAGCAGATTATTCCATTCAATCTTAAAAGGGTTATTATCGGTTAGTATTTTTCTTGGCTTATGTTCCTCGATTAATGGATTAATTAAAGAATAAATTTCTTTTATATCAGGACAGTGATCTAACTGTTCTGCTAATAATAAATATCGGCTATAATCATCGATTACAATTACAAAATAGTATTTTTCTCCTTCAACTTTAAATGGTCCCTTTATGTCTAATTGCCAAAGCTCATTTGGGCATTTAGCCCTAAAGAAATGCCATCCCTTGCTGTTTTTCTTATATCCATTTAACTCATGTTTTTTAAGCACATTATTAATTGCTGTTCTTGACAAGATCATATTTTGAACAATCTCCACACCCAATTCATGCAATTTATCTAGCATAAAATTAGGCAGCGATTGTAATCCTTTTTTTATTCGCTCTGTTCCCCATTCAAATGTTAATCTTAATGCAAGGATATATAGTTCTATTTCTTCTGTTATCTTAGGCTCTTTTTTCTTTCTTTTCTCATCCTTTGTATGCTTTCTTCTGTTATTCCACTTGTAGACTGTAGGTCTTGAGATTCCAAAAACTCTCGCAACCAAAGATTTATTACCGATTCTGTCTACAGATTTACTTATGAGACGCCTTAATTCGGATGTTAGTCTCATGGGGTTCACCTCCTTTTGGAGTGTGTAACCCCCCAAACACACTGTTTTTAATCATTTTAAGAAATAGTGTAAAGTGTAAACTTTAAAGGTTTACTTTACATAACGATCAAAATTCATTAATTTTATAAGTCTAAAATTTAAAACAGTTTTAAAGCGCCACGAGTCGGACGGCAAGATACGACCTTCCCAAGGTTGTGGACAGGGTTCAATTCCCTGGTGGCGCACTCTAAATTTTCAGATTTCAGATTATCTATTTTAAGAAAAAATTAAGTCGGGTAGAAGAAAATATCAAAGAAAGTTAAGATTTTTGCAGAGAAACAATTAAAAATAGATAAAATTAATCTATACTATGGCTCGTAAGAAATTTTATATTACCACCCCTATTTACTATACTAATTCATTTCCTCACATCGGTAGCGCTTATACAACTATCTTAGCAGATGTTTTGGCAAGATGGCACAGGTTAAAAGATGATAATGTTTTCTTCTTAACAGGAACAGATGAGCACGGCCAGAAAATACAGGAAACTGCAGAAAAGCAAGGAGTTAAGCCCAAGGAATTTGTAGATAAAATTTCAAACGAATTCAAACAAGCTTTCAAACAACTTAATATTTCAAATGATAATTTCATCAGAACTACAGATAAAGTCCACGAAGATGATGTTAAAAAGACACTTCAGGAACTTTGGAAAAAAAAGTATATCTACAAAGGAACCTACAAATCATACTACTGTGTTGGTTGCGAACAATACCTTACAGAAAGCGATATTGTTGAAGGAAAATGTCCCTTGCATAATCGTGAGCCAGAACTAAGAAAAGAGGAAGCTTATATGTTTAGGCTTTCAAAGTTCCAGAAAAAATTAATTAGCTTAATCAAATCGGGCAAATATAATATTCGGCCAATCAACAGAAGGAATGAAGTTATATCTTTTATAGAAACTGGCTTAAAAGACATCTCGATTTCAAGATTAAAAGAAAAAGTCTATTGGGGCATTGAATTACCATTTGATAAAAAACATAGTTGTTTTGTTTGGGTTGATGCTTTTTGGAATTATGTTACGGGTTTAAAAGAAAAAAACCAGTTTAAAAAGTTCTGGCCGCCAGAAGTGCAGTTAATGGCTAAGGATATTTTAAGGGTGCATGCAACAATTTGGCCAGCTTTGCTCTTAGCAACAAAGAATAAGTTGCCTAAAACACTGTTTATACACGGTTACTTTACAATTAATGGTCAGAAGATGTCTAAGTCATTGGGAAATGTTGTCTCTCCTGATTATCTTGTTAAAAAATACGGTGTAGATGCTATCCGATACTTTTTAATCCGTGAGATACCTCTTGGCCAAGATGGTGACTTTTCAGAAGTTGCCTTAAAATCAAGATTAAATAATGAATTAGCAAATGACTTGGGAAATCTAGTTTCAAGATCATTAACTTTGGTTGAAAAGTTCTTCAACAACAAAATAAAGAAATCAAAAATTGATAATAAATTAAAATTAAATTTCAAAAAAATAGATTCTTTGATGGAAAACATTAACCCGACAGAAGCTCTATCAGAGATATGGAAATTTGTAAAAGAAGTTAACAAATACATAAACGATAAAAAGCCATGGGAAAATGAAAAAGAAAGAAAATATGTTCTTTACACAGTTTTAGAAAGCTTAAGGATTATTTCACTGCTTGTTTACCCATTCATGCCAGAAACATCAGAAAGAATAAACAAGCAATTAAACATAAAATTAACAAACTTTAATGATGTTAAATTTGGTTTAATTAAAGAATACAAAGTTAAAAAAGGTGAAATATTGTTTAAAAAGATAGAAGATGAAGCAACAGAAATAATTAAAAAGCCAGACCATAAATCAAAACCAATGATAAAATACGAAGATTTTCAAAAATTAGAAATAAAGGTAGGTAAGATAAAATCAGCCAAAGAACATCCAAATGCAGACAAATTATTAATCCTAGAAGTTGATACTGGCGATAAGGTAAGGCAGATAGTTGCAGGTTTAAAAGGTCATTACAAGCCAGAAGAATTGATAGGAAAAGAGATCATAGTTCTAACAAACTTAGAGCCAAGAGACTTAAGAGGTTTTAAATCAGAAGGAATGTTGTTGGCTGCTTCAGACGGAACCAAAGTGATTACCTTAACAACAGAAAAAGAAGTTAAAGCTGGCTCAGAAATAAGATAATAGTAATAGTATTGAAAGATTTATAAAACATTAAATTCTCTTAAATTCCATGGTAGTAATCTACATGATTAAAGTTAATAATAGGGAAAAGTTTGAAATCTATTTAAAAGAGTCAGGTGCTACTATTTTATCAACAGAAGTATTATCTATAAAAAGACCAAGATTTACACAATTAGATACTACTCCTACATATGCAGAGGGTATTCAACAATTACAAACCGAAGCAGGCATAACAGACAATTTAGATTATTTACATAACTTTACAAAACAAGATGGTTCCCAGATATATAGACCTTTAACATTTATGGAAAATTTACGAGCAAGAGTAGAAGATTATAATACTTTACAAAATCCAGATGGCACAACAAGAACCAAAGAAGAAAGATTAAGATTATTTAATCGATTTTTAAGTTCTTGCACAGGTATTACTTATAAAAAAGAATCTGCAAGATTTAAAATTAATCCCTTAGAACAAAGATTAATAGAAATTCCAGAAGGGTTTAAAGAGCCATTCTTACGAGCAAATTATGAAGCTGCAGCTGGGGAAGAGTTAGACTCCGGTGATGGCACTTATAATGCCTTATTAACAAAACCACAGGCACTAGAACATCCAGCATGGATTTTATCCGTAGGGGATACTAAAGATGGTAGAAAATTGTTAGAAGAGCATGCTGAGATTGTATACACCGAATTAAGCCAAAGACAGAACAAGCCTATAGGGGATATAAAGGCAATGGGCTTCTGGTTAAGAAGCGGCATAACCCAAGATCAGCTTAGAGAGCTCTTCGTCTACTATCTCGACGGCGACTCAGATGCTAACGGCTTCGACTTCCTCCTCAACGACGCTTCTTTTCTCCTGGTAGCCCAAGAAAGTGCGCCGCAGGCGCCGGCAAAAAAATAACAGCTTTATTTTTAACAAAATATTAACAATCTTCAACAAGATAGACTCATCCCTTTTAAATAAGATAATAGTAATAGTATTGAAAGATTTATAAAACATTACATCTACTAAAATTAAAACTTCGGGGGTAATAAAAATGTTTAATCTAAGAAGCTCATTAAGGAATTTTGAAAATAAAGTTAGATTGTCTTTTCTAGGCGTAAAAACAGATTTTGAAAATTTATCAAAAACTAATATTGAAAATAAAAAATCAATAGATCAAAACAGGTCAGATATCACTTCTTTAAAAAATGATTTAAAATTTATTAAAGAAACATCTAAAGATGACTTAGAAGCTTTAAATAATGAAATAATTAATTCCAATAAAGAAGTTGAAAAAACATTGAAAAATTTAACTAAAGATATTCTTCTTTTGAAAGAAGGTTACGCAGAATCTTTAAATTCATTGCATAAAGATATGTCTGAAGCAAAAAAATTAATAGAATTAAAGATGGAAACTAATAAAGAAGCAAAGTCAGAGTTTAAATCAGAACTTAAATTAGTTAATAAAAAGATTAATGATTTGGAAGACCAGGTTAAAGTTCTAAAACCACAGGAAGAAGTTAGTATAGAGAAAATATTTAAGGAAGAAACAAAAAAAGGAACTTTTAAATTAATTATGGGTATAGTTGTAATTGTTATTATACTTGCGCTTATAATCTATGGTTTAATAAGCACAGGTGTTATTTAAACAATCTTAACTACACCTTTATTTTTAATTTTGTCAGGTAAAACCAAAGAATAAAATTTAATCTTGTCTTTGTCCATTACAAATTCATAGCCTAAATCTCCAAATACAATCTGTTTTAAAGCCTTGCCGCTATTTTGGGATTCTTGTATAAACCTTATTGTTGTCGGTTTTCCCAAAGCATTGTATAAATCATCAGTAGAGCTTCCAGGCTTTAAATTATCTTTTAAGAATTTATTAAATGACTCAGCAATAGTTATTTTTTTAAGTATATTATCTTCAAAATGCATTACAATTCCTGTTCCTAACGTGTCTATTGTTGAGGCATACTCAAAATTCACAATATTTGGTGGATAAGAGCGTTCAAAATCAGGCTTATTTATTTTTTCTATAACAGTTTCAGTAGTATCCATTAGCTTTACGCCTTTTACACTAACTAAATTTGCAGGTATTTTACTGTCTAAAACAGAAACATCTGTCAATTCATAAAAATTTCCAGTAACGGGCTCAGTTTCTTTATTGTTTTTAATTAAATAAACTATCCCACCAATAACTATTAAGATTATTAATATAAAAATTAAACTCTTTCCCTTACTCTTTGATTTAATCTCTTTAATTTCATTTTTATCTTCTAATTTTATATGTTCCACTTTAACAGAATCAACTTTAGCTTCTTTTACATTAATTTTTTTTGTTCTTGGCATCTTTTATCACGAATTTTCTCTGTTTATCAAGATTATGAAATATGGGCCCAAGCAGACTTTCATAGCCTTTCTTTTCCTTGAGGTTTTCTTTTCAAAAGAAAAGCTTGTTTTGAACTGCCGACCCCCACCTTATCAGACTCACCTTTTACCACCGAAATAGTAAAACGTGGTGCTCTAGCCAGGCTGAGCTATGGGCCCAACGCCTCGAGGCAGACTCGAACTGCCGACCCCATGGTTAACAGCCATGTGCTCTACCTGCTGAGCTATCGAGGCTCAAAAGTAAATCTACAAAATTCATTTAAAAACCTTGTTATCTCAATCTTTTCAATAGTTGGCTTATACCTAAGAAGCAATAAAAAGATAGCTAAGAACTAAACTGATAGGGTTATTGGCAGATCAATCCGATAATCTGCATAATCTAAAAAGTGTTCATTAGTAATGAACAATAGTGTGCATTGCCAGTGCAAACCTTTATAAGACCTGTCCCGGATTATATTCCTTAAGATGAGTGAAGGTGCAAGAATTAATTTATAATTTTAACCTCATCATAAAAACTTTTTTCTCAGAAAAACTTACAGATAATAGTTTAAACCCTAACCTTAGAATCAGACTTCCCTACTAAATCAGAATATCTGTCTAAAACAGGTTTAACTTCCTTTTCTAAGAACTCTTTTGTTTGTATTTCAGCTGCTCCTGCAAATCTTTCAGGCTTCTCAATTAAATTATCTAAAAATTCTTTATCCAATAATAATCTTTTATCATTTAGTAATCTTTCAAATAAATCATTCTGTTTTCCTTCAAATTTAACAGTCTTAGTAGCTTCAAAAGAATGTTCTTTGATTATCTGATGCATTTCCTGCCTATCCTTTCCTCTTTTTACTAGTTCCATTAATATCGATTCAGTAGCCATAAACGGCAATTCTTCTCTTAAGTGCTTTTTTATCTGTGCTTCAAACACAGTCATTCCTTCAGAAATATTTTGATATAACTTTAAAACAGCATTTGTCAACAAAAATAATTGAGGTATAATAATTCTTCTTATTGCCGAATCATCTAAAGTCCTTTCAAACCATTGATTGGCATGCGTATTACTGAAATCTATTGGCAAACTAATTAACTTCCTGCAAAGTGAAGTCATTCTCTCACACCTCATTGGATTTCTTTTATAAGCCATTGCAGAGCTTCCAGTCTGGTTTTCTTCAAAAGGCTCCTCCATTATCTTAAAAGTGGACATCAATCTCAAATCCGCTGAAAATTTACTCGCAGATTCACCAATACCACTCAGTGCTTTAGCTAATATTGTATCGAACTTTCTAGTATAGGTTTGCCCTGAAACTGAAAAAGAATCTTTAAATCCTAATTTTTTGCTGATTAGCAAGTCTAATTGTTTGGTTTTTTCATAATCTCCATTAAATAATTCCATATAAGATGCCTGTGTCCCAACAGTTCCTTTTTCTCCCCTTGCTTTTAAAATGCTTTCAACAAATTCAATTTGATTTAAGTCCATTAACAAATCGTAGATATATAACGTAGCTCTTTTGCCTATTGTTGTTGGTTGTGCAGGCTGAGAATGGGTATAGCCTAAAGTAGCTAATCCTTTATATTTGTCTGCAAAATTTGCTAAACTACTTATCGTGTTAATTAAGCCTTTTTTGATTATCTTTAAACCCTCTTTTATTTGTATTAAATCAGTATTATCACCTACAAACTGAGAAGTAGCTCCTAAGTGAATTATGCCTTTAGCCTTCGGACAATGCAATCCAAATTCATAAACATGAGACATTACATCATGCCTTATCTCTTTTTCCTTTTCTTCTGCAATTTTATAATCAATCTCTTCTTCAGATGCTTTTTTTAATTCATCAATCATTTCTTTTGTAACTTGCTTTAATCCTAATTCGAATTGAGCCTCTGCTAAAGCTATCCAACATTTTCTCCACGTCTTAAATTTAAAATTATCAGAAAAAATATTTTGCATTTCTTTATCTGTATATCTGCTTACTAATGGATCCTGATAAACATCACGATTGTTCATTTTATCCAATCTCAAACTCAAGAGATTCTCCTTTTTGCATTGCTCCACAGCTTTTTATTATTATCTTTTTCTCTTGGATTACTCTTCCAACAACCTTACCGTTAATCCCAAATTTAATCGCTTCATTAATTACTTTTTCAGGTTCTGGGGTGATTATTATTAAACCATTTCCCATACACCAAGTCCCATAAGCTGTTCTATCATTTATTCCACCAACCTTCTGGCAATATAATATAGCCGAACAAGGTTCAAATAAGTTATCTAAAACTACCCCATAGCCGCTCGGCTTTAATAATCTTCCAACTTTTGAGGGTAGACCCCCTCCAGTAATATGTGCAACGCCATTGATCTTACAACAGCCCTCATTTTCAAAATAAAATACATCCATATTATAACCCCCATCTTTTTAAAGTATAATCAAAAAATCACTTTTAAACATTTATATACTCGTTTTATCCTTTTGTATTAGATATATCACAACCTTCTATTGTTCAGTTTGTAACACTTACATCTCATTAGCCTTATTGATTACGCTTGTTTAAGCTATTATCAGCCAATTCTAGTTTTTCTACTTTATTTTTACTAGCATCAATTAATTTCTTTTGTAATTCTGCATTATTTTGCCCGAAAATCTGTGCAATATGTTTAGACACATTTGCAGGTTTTATTATTAGAGAATTTGAACTACCCGGAGGATTACATATACAAGATAAATATTCATCCTTATTTGGTGGACAGCTAATAACAGGATATACACTATGGAATGAAACAACACCAGATAAAGCATCAGTGCCGCCAGCTACACAAACAAAAACAATAGGCTCAATAGACTGATTATACTTTTTGACTATTTCTTCACATTTAGTTGGTTGTTTATGTGCAGAGCAAATTCTAACATCGGATTTTATACCATAGAAATCTAACTCACTTTTTATTGCTTCTATATGTAGCATATCGCTGTCAGAACCAGCAATTATAACTACAAGGCATCCATTAATATAACCTGTGTTTCTTAATCTATAAATTAATTCAGTCTTTACATTACAATTTGGAAATTTAAAGCTTTCTCCAGTTAACATTTCATAAAGGCGAATATATCTATAAGAAATTTCAACAACATCTTCATCCTCTAGTTTAGGAATTTCCCCCACACCACCATATCCAAACCCTTTCTCTATGATAACGTCTCTTACAAACTGTTTTGACAGCTCTTCTATTTTTAATTCAGGCTTTATTTTTAACAATTCTGAAACATTTTTGTATTTTCCCGTTTTCATTTCATTTTCTATTAATTTAAATTTTTTATATTCTTCAACAGTGCAATATCTCGATGAGTCAGGAGTATTTGCTTCATCTATCAAATATAAATTTCCATTTTCATCCAAGCCAAATTCATATTTTGTATCAATAAATAATAATCCTCTCTGTAATGCAACTTCAGCACCTCTTTTATAAAGTTTAATAGAAACATCTCTTACCTTATCAGCAATTTCTTTTCCTAATTTCTTTTCCACAACCTCAAAGGAAATATTTTCATCATGGCCTGATTCAGCCTTTGTAGCAGGAGTAAATAATGGTTCACTAAGCTTCTGATACCTCAATAACCCTATTGGCAAATTTATCCCACATATATCTCTTTTTCCTTCCTCATAACCCTGGGCTAAACTCCCCCACACATAACCCCGAACAACACACTCAATCATAATATTCTTGTAATATCTTTGGACAAGAACATTAGGATGTGGGCTTTCGAGCGAAGCATTTGGAATAATATCTTTTAAATGATCAAACGCCCATTTATTAAATAAATTAAGAATCTGTCCCTTAAAGGGTATTCTCCTGTTTAACACATGATCGAAGACAGAAACCCTGTCGCTTGCTACCATCATAATCGGCTTGCCTATCTCTTTAGAAGTAAAATGCACGTCTCTTACCTTTCCTGCTTTATGCGAACCCAACTCAGGGATATATCCACTATCAATCACATTATATAAATTGTCTCTGATGATTTTTTTATATTCTGTTTCATTCAACATGGAAATTATCCAACCAAATATACTTTTAAATATTTATATACTTACTTTGTGCTATTGCAGTATCTAATTGATTAAAAATATAGATTAAACTATATGAATTATTATAAACCATAAATAGATCCAAAAGTATGCTTGATTTAGAAGAAATATTAACATTCACAAATAAAATAATTGAGGGTGTTAGGCATAAGTATTCTTCAGTAGGTTTACCATTAAATCTTAATGAATATGAATCAACAGCATCAGAAAGAATAAGACAAAGTTTATTCACAGAAGATTTACAAAATGCAACTGCGTTTACAGATCAGAGTAAAGGCACCACAAATAATCCAATTACGAAAAGTTTAGACTATGTTTTAGAAGCTTTAAAAAGAAAATTTTCTTCAATGCCCGAAGATAATAAGCAAATGAAAACAGCTTTAAAATTAATAGCAAAATGGTCAGCTCTTGCAACACTTAGTTATGAAACTACCGAAGAAGCAAAAAATAAAACCCTTAAATTAGTTACTGATTTTTGCACCGATTATAACGGGCAAGCATTCTTGCCTTTAATTTTAGCCCCTATTTCTTAAAATCACTCTAAAAATTCTTTATTTTTCAATTTTTCAGGTAAATATTTATCAGTAATAAAACTAATGCCTCTAGCACTTAAAGCCTGAATTTCTGCCTTAGCCCCCCATTTTTTCATAATTTTAAATTCTTCCTGCCATGCCTTATTGTCTTTAAACCATTCATAATCTGCAATTTGTTGCATTCTTTTTATATCCGTATCTTTTAGTTTAATCAAATGCTTTTTAAGATCATATTTCTCTACATCATTGCATGTTATCCCAAGATATTTAACAGAAGGGATAGTTAATTTTTTAGAAAAGAATGCTAAATTAATAGAGCCATACTTTATAACAGAATAAATATAAGCCCCCCAAGGATCTAGGTCAGCTAATACATAAATCGGCAATTCAAACTCTTCATACAACCTTTGCAGTAATCTTCTAATCCCTCTTGTTGTTTGTCCTTGTGACGATAATATAATTCCTTTATGTTTTTCATGAAACTTATCTTCCAATAATCTTTCGAAAATAGCTGCTTTCTCCATGTATAAAACAAAATTAGCATTTACCTTTTTAAATTTTATTTCTTCAACATTAGATGGTATTGACCATCCGCCACTTCCTAATTTCCCCCAATCAATTAAATCCCCCCTGTCTTCAATAACAACATTTCCAGCAACAGAACCCATCTTATTTGCATTTACATGTAACTGCTCTCTTGATAATCCCGAAATTAATTCTAAGTCCTGAATAATTTCATCTGATTCGACCTGCAAGTCAACTAAATTAACATTTGTGTTAGGTATAGTTCTCTTAGCCATATAAAAAACATCTCTTAAGCTGGCATGCTTTCCATTATCAAGCAAATCTTTTTCAATCTTAGCAACTTCAACAGTTTGTAAAAATTTCTTCGCATGTGCAATATTAAAAAATGATCTTTTTGAAGAACTATCACCCAATTGTAATGTTCTTGACTTTTTATCAAAAAAAACATTTGACAAAGCCCTAATAGGAACATCTATCCCTGGGTTTTCACCTTTCAATATCTGTTTACTAATACTTGCTCCTAATTCCTTTATCTTTTCAATTGGTTTTTTGTCTGCCATTTTTCTATAATGTTGTTTGTTTATCGTTTTTGTTAGGAACAACTACACCTTCAATTTTTTTATCTTTATCTTCTTCACTAATTTCAATTAATAAAGGCAAGTCTTTTTTTAATCTTTTGTTTAATGCTTCTATTAATTTAGTTTTGTTTTCTTTTGTTATCTCACTTAATGAGCTTGCTAACTCTGGGATATACTTTTCAAATAAGCTTGCCTTCTCTTTTTGTTCTCTTGCTCTGACATTCTTTCTGATATAGATACCTAACCTTCTTCCGCATTCTTGCACAGCTAGTTTTATTTCTTTTATTATTTCTGGATAATGTGCAATCGCTTCTTTAGCTTCAGAAGTAAACGGCACCCAAACCGATGCAATATGAACCGCTAAAACTACAGGCCCAATAGGTAAATTTCCTGAAGATTGTTGCAAACCATAAGCTCTCCAGTTAGTTTCTTTTATCGCTTCAGTTGTTGCACAAGCGCTATGTTGATACAATAAAGGGACTCTATTTGCAAATCTCATCACCCTTATTGACTCTTCAGGATTTAATTCTCCCCCATAAGCTAATGCGCAGTCAATCTGGAAGGGATAACCTCTGTAAACAGTAGGTGATCTTGTGATTGAAGTATAAAATTCAGCCTTTATTTCTGTTTGAACGCTTTTCAAAAAATCATTCTCACCTATAGGGCTTAAACAATCTGTTGGTGGCGCAATTACCTTAGCTTCCTGCATTGATTTATACAACTTTTCAGCCCGATCATGCATTAAAACCTGTGGCTTATCATTAACATTTAACAATGCCTTAGTTATAATTTCCTGTGCAGTTCCACTTCCAATCCTACAAAACTCAGTAGTTAAAAACGACTGCAGATTTCTTGATTTAGTCTCCTTTAGCATTCTTATTAATACCCCCAATTCAGTCCCATGTGGGTGGGGCTTAATTTCTTTAGATTCCTTAGGTAAATTATTTGAAGCCCTTTTAGAAACAATCTTTTCATTATCAGGGTTAGTATAGTTTAATTGTAAATGCGGGTTTGTAATTGCCGTTTGTCTTAAGTATTCATCAACACCTTGTTTCCCTTTTTGGTATCTCGCCTCAATCTCTATCTCAATTTTAACACCATGAGGTTTATTAGTGTCTAATGCTTCTTCTTTTTTAACCTCTGCCTGATTCTTGTGAACATCAATATGCATTTCATAGAAATGCGTTTTTTTATCCTTAGAAGTTTTACTCCATACCTTTACAGCTTTTCCAGTTGTTAATTGTGAATATAAAACCGCAGCAGAAATTCCTATGCCTTGGATTCCACGTGATTGTCTCAATCTGTGAAACTTGCTTCCGTATAATAAAGAACCAAAAACCCTTGGCAAATGTTCTTTCGGAATTCCTGGACCATTATCCTCAATTGTAATTAAGAATCTTGTTTCAGATATTGTTTTTATTTTTACTTCAACCTCAGGTAAAATTCTCGCTTCTTCTGTGGCATCTAAAGAATTGTGGCCTATTATTGCTCCAACACCTACAACAAAATTTTCACAATCCGGAACTGAAACATCGTATACCCATTCACGTTCATAATTTATCTCTTCTATACTGCTCACTCTTAAAACACCAAGATCCCCATCAAGGATAGTCTTAACCCCTTCTTTTAAAATTAATTTTTCCATAGCAAGAGTTTGGTTTAACGTTTTTATGTTAACGTTAATTTGGTTATCTCTACTTATAGAATATCTTAATCTCGAATCAGTTGTGCTAACAATAGAATCTTCAACAGGCAAATAATTAATAGCGCTATTTTTGTTATCTGTATAAATGTAGATACGATAGCTTTTGCCAAAATTTGCTAAAATACCTTTTACCATTCTCTTCTCAGGATCATTCTCACCAACACTATACCCTAGACCCAATGACGCCAAAAGATACTGTAATCCATTATATAATTCAAAACTTGCCGTCGCACAGGTTATTTTTTGTGTTTGCATATCTTTTAATGTCAAATTATTTTTTAATACTTTAAATAACTCTTCTGTTGGATGTCCATCACCTGTAAGATAGGCTATCAAAAAAGAATACCTTAATTCCTTGCTTAAGCTAAAAACAATATCAGGAATCCTCTTTTTGTTTGCTGAATCGCCTACCTTTAAGACATATTTAAAAAAGAAACAAAGAATCTTGGAATTAGCTATAACATTGTAAGCAGTTCTGTGCGCTGTTTTTATCGAAGGCGAAAATCCAAAAACCTTTTCAAATAAATCGTAAAGATAGTATACTAAACTTGTTTCTTTATACCCCAAAGAAAAGTGCAGTCTTGTATTAGTCTTTAACATTGACCCTTCAGCAATGTATAGTCCTAATAATTCTGCGAAATTATGATCAAGCCTTATAACTGCAGGCAAATAATAGTCTGAAAAAGAGAAACTAATCTTGGATTTAGATAACTCATTTAGATCAACTTTTAATTCTCTTAATAAGTTTATTGGGATATAATTAAATCTTCTAAAATCATTTGTTCGATACCACTTATTTTTTGGAAGAATAGATCTGATTTCATTAACGAAATTATCTGTAAGAATGTTACTAATCCCATGAACATTAATGTTTTTGGTTAAAGACGAATCTAACCTTAAGATCTCTTCAACTAAGTTAATTTCAAGTGTTGGCATCGAAACTTCCCAACCTCTTCTTGGAACAACAATTGGCATCCCCTCTTTTAAATCAGAGGTGGATATAGAAACAACTTTCCCGTCTTTTATAGTAAAGATAGAATGATAAGCAGTTAAATCAATATATCTCCCAGAAACCAGTTTTACTCTATAAATCTTGCTATTGACCTTATGTCTAAAGACTGTTGAAACTTGATGGAAGTCCAATTTTAAAGTATTTTTATCAAAGGATATCACTTCAAGGTTTTCATTTAATCTAAGTTTTTCTAAATTTCCTTCTCTCAATCCAACAACATCTTTATTGTCTTCAACATAACTGTCTATTAATTCACCAATTTTGATAATAGAAACGTTTCCATTTTTTCTAACGAACACAGGCATGTCATAAGTTAGACTATTATCAACTCCTTCTTTAACAACAGTCAACAAAGCCTTGCTTAAATTATCATAACCTAATAAATGCCTGTTCCTTTCAAAAAAAGCGCTCACACTAACCTGTTTTAATTCCTTAGATAACTCTTCAGCATCTTTTTCACCATAATTCTCTTTTTTCGCCATCTATCACCAAAAAATTTTATCTATTTATAAAGATATTTGAAATATTTTTCTCTAACAAACCTCTGATATCCCTTAGATCATAACAATAAACCTTTTTATTCTCAAAGGAACCAAGCCTTTTCTTAAAAGATTTTGCAAATACAGAAAAAATTTCTTTCCTGTTTTCGTTGTTCCATTTAAGAAATTTCGCTTTTTCATTTAGTTCTCTTATTATTTTTTCGGCTTCAACATCTTCCTGCCATTTACATTCGCATAATAAGATCTCTTTACTATCTCCCTTAAAAGCAACGATATCAATCTCTTTGTCTTTATGCCACCACTTATGTATATTAGAAAATTCTTTTAATTCATCAAAAAGTTTGCTTTTCATTAATTCTTCAATCAAATATTCGAAAGATTTTCCAAAAAAAGTATTTATCTCTTTCTTTATCTCTTTTTCTACAGAAACAATATCCCCAATTTCAAGGTTATCTTTATTTGGGTATACAAACCTAAACCAAAATCTAAAAAATGAATCAGTAATCTCATAATATCCCTTCCTTTTCATCCCAAAAGGTAAAATATGCCTTATAATATTTGTTTCTTCAAGTGTTGAAAGGTATTTCATAATATTGCTTTTATCTATTCCACAGGCAGAGCATAATTTCCCCATTGTCGTATACCCTAAAGATATATACTTTAATATCAATCTGTAAGTTCTTGATTCTTTAAATTCCTGCCTGAGTAAAATCAAAGGCTCATCATATAAGTTCATTCCCTTTGTTAAGAAACTATCCCTTATGTTTGAGCTAATATCCTTTTCAATTTTAAAGAATTTTAAATAATAAGGGACGTTCCCAAATATAAAATAAGATTCTATCGCCTTTTCTATATCTTTTATTGCGCTATACACGGTAATAAAATTAAAAGGCATGAGCTTGAAATTATTCATCTCTCTCCCATAGAGTGGACTTTTGTATCCAAGCACATCATTCTCCATTACTGCCAAAGAAGAGCCGCATAATATTAGCATTATCTTGCTATCCTTAAGTAGCTCATCAGCTATCTTCTGAAAAGTTGATAATAGTCCTTTGTTTAAATTAAGGAGATACGGAAACTCATCAATAATTATAACCACATTATCTTTTACTTCTTCTGCTAAATATTTGAATAAATCGTAAATGCTATCAGTTTCTATCTTTAGAAAATAATCTTTTTTTGTTAATTCATAAAATTTTGTTTTAAGCTCTCGAATATTTTCTCTTAAGTTTTCATCTGTAGCAAGAGCATAAATGCCCTTTTTGCCTTTTAAAAAATGCTTTAATAGTTCGGTTTTACCAACTCTTCTTCTCCCATACAGGATGAAAAATTTAAAAGTTGTTCTACTATAGAGGTCTTCCAATAGCTTCAACTCATATTTCCGGTCTAAAAATTGTGGTAACATAAGTATTATAATCTACTTACCACTATTTAAATATTTTGATTCAATTAAGATAATTTATTACTTTAAAGTGGATACAGAATAGGAAGGTTTATAAACAAAATACTTACTTAAAAGTGATAAAATAGGTATAAAAGATGTCAGGAACTTACACAATAACCAAAAAATAGCAAAACATGGCTCTCAAGCAGTAATCATAATACCGAGTTTTTTAAAGAATGAGTTAAAGCCAAAAACCATTGTAGAAGTCAAAATTAATGTCTTAAAGGAGTCTGAAAATGACAAATGCTAATTCCTTAGAAAGAGAGAAAGTAAAAAAGCTCTACGATTTAATAGGTCAAAGAAGGCTTTACATAAACACAAATTTTGATATATTCAGCCAGCCCCCCCAAGAATTGTTAGTAAGTCCTGCCTACAATGTTCCTCTTGCTAAAGAAGGTTCAACTTCCTATAATTCAACACTTTTATTTTCAACGTTAGTATCTTTACTAAATCACGGAACAATGCTTCTTACTGGTGGACCTGGGATAGGAAAAACCACAAGTGTTGAATTCGCTAGTCATTTCTTTACAGGTGTTCCTCTCAAAGATATTCTTGAAGCTGAAATTATTGGGAATCCTCAATTCATCAAAAGAAAAACTAAATAGGATAAAAAATACAATAAATAAGTTTTTAAAAAATAATTTAAGCTTAGAATTGCATCAGGATAAATCAAAAATTTTAACTTTAGAACAAGGCATTCCGTTTTTAGGTTTCAGGATTTTTCACCATCATAAACTATTAAAGAAATCAAATATTCAAAAAATTGAAAGAAACTTAGATCTCTTTGAAGAACAATTAAAACAAGATTTAATCAATTACGATAAAATATACACAAGTTTCCAAAGTTGGTTATCATACACAACAAAAGCAAATACCTTTAATTTAAGAGCATAAATCATTCAAAAATTTGAAAATAAATTTAAAAATGAAATCTCCTCAATAGAACTAAACAGGCATTTAAGAGTTATTAAGTAAAAATAATTTATTCATCACTGTTTTTAAATCTTTCAATCATTGAATAAACATGTCCATGAGGAGAACCTAAAATTAATTTCATCACAGCTCTTTTAGCGATCTCAACATCATTAATCAAGCCAACAATAGTAACTGTTTTTCCATAAATAACAATTTTAGTATTAGTTAAACTTTCTAGATTTTTTCTTACTCTCCCTTCTTCACCAATTAATCTTGATTTAACCCTGTCTTGTTTCTTTTTTGAGCTTCCAGTAAAATCTTTAATAGAAATAACTTCAGCAGTATAGTTATCGTCTAACAAAACAAGAGCTTCATCTGGTGTTAATCCTCTTCCAATAACTTGTATTATATTCTTACATAAATAATTATTTAATCCATCCTCAGAGCTTATCTCAACTATTCCTTCATTAGAATCGATTTTAATACTAACATTAAGCTTAATTTGTAACTCTCTCTTAAAACTTCCTTTTTGACCTATTAAAACAGCAACTCTTTCCTTAGGTATTCTTATAATTTCAGTGAACATAATAAAAACAAATTAATTAGCTTTAAAAATTTAATCAAATTTCATTGCCCTCTAATCCCTTTAATAATCCCTTTCTTTTAAGCCAGTTTATCTGATTTAATCGATATTTGAATATAACATCGCCTTTTTCATCACCACCAAACTCCCACGGCTCAACTAAAACCAGGTCTCCCTCCCTAACCCATAATTTCCTTTTTAGTCTCCCAGGAATTCTGCAATTTCTTGTTTTGCCATCTAAGCATTTTATTCTCATCCTGCTGGCCCCTAATCTCTGGTCTACAACACCAAAAGTCTCCTTCCCTCTTGGCAGCATTACCCTTGTAAAATCTTCCTGTTCTTCAGTTTGTTGGCCATGATGCGGCTTATGTTCCATGAAATCTATCTAAAAGCTGTATTTTTAAAGCTTCCTTCTAAAACAAATAGTTAATCTCGTTAATACCTTGCTTGTCCACCTGTCTACCTTGTGAACTTTAGAACTTTGTGTTACTTCCCCTTCAAATGCTTTCCTTAATCTTTTTGTAATGCTTCGTGCAAAGTCCTTTGAGTTTAAATACAAATCAAGACCAAATTTATTTTCTATTCTCTTTGAAACCCTTACGTCTTTTTTTTCTTTTAGTCTTCTTTCTACATAACCCTCAAGTTCAGCATCTCGAGGTCTTAACTGCAGTATTGCTTCAAAATAGTCCTTATGCTGAGATGATTTGAGCATGTTTTATGCCTCCTATAATTAAAATATTTTCTTCTTTGATCAATCCAAGTTTGACACATAGTTTAACAGATTCTTCACCAACAGCATTTATATTTTTAGCATTAACCAATAAATTCCTCGCTTCTTCTTCATTTACTTGTTCTCCTTTATAGAATCCCTCACTTACAAATAAAGAACTTTTTTCATCTTCAAACTTTTTCCCGATTATTTCTTCATCAGAAACAGCAACAACTTCCGAGTGTTTATCCTTGTGTATTTTTATATACATTTCAAATCCTCGCCTTTATTGGATTTTTTGCACCGCAGGCCATACAATGCATATAAGTTATCCTGTCTTCCTTTGCTAATTTTGTATCTGGTTTTTTGCATACCTTACATATCACAAAATCATTTGCATACTGCACTAGCTTATTGTTTATGGATTCAGCCTGCAGTTTTCTTCCCATTATTAATCGTGGTCCATCAATATTAGCAGGAGTTGCTAGTTCTCTTTGTAAATATTTCAATAAGTGTTCCTGCGGTCTGTTAAATATAGCACAAATGTTGCCAAAATTGCTTATTATTGTCTTCACACCCTGTATTAACCATGAAACCTTTGGAACTTCAAACCTTTCCTGAGTAGCTAATACTTTTTTTGGTAATTTTTCTCTTGCTCGTTTCAATAGCGTTTCATATTTAAATTCCATAAGAAATCATTAACAAAAGGGTTTTTAAAACATCCGATAGTTAAGCAGCTTCTTTTTTAGAATCTTCTTTAAACTTCGTATATCTATCTTTTAGTCTATTAGTTTCAGCAACAACCTGTTCTATATAAGGATCATTTGGGAATCTATTGCTTAAATTTTGACTTATCACACCAGCTAATAAAAAAGTTATTTCTAATCTTTCTTCCAGCAACCTTCGTTTTTCAGCATTTATACCATCTCCTTCTAGTTTCGATAAACACTCATTAGTGCTAAGTCTAACAAGCTGAAGGTTTTTATCAATCTCTACAATGTTGTATCCCATAAAAATTCAAAAAAACATGATTTTATAAGATTAATGTATTATCCAACAAACTGTATAAATCCTGGTTTTGGATGATATACTTCTCCCTCTTTAACAAGTTCTCTTATAATATTCTGTGTCTGTTCTTCAGATAGTCCGCATTTTGAAGCAACTTCTAAAATTCTAATCCCTTTATCCGCTCCACCTTCAATCGCAGTTAATACCTTCTGCCTTTCAGTTTCTGTTATTGTATTTGTTTCAGGTTTGGTAAAGTCTATCTCTTCTATGTTGTTTGTATTTATTGTAATTTCATTTATTCTTGGCTTTTCTTGGACTATTGGTTTAACCTCAACGGGTTTTATTTGTGGCTTTACAATCTCAATCGCACCATACATCTTAGTTAGTTCCAATTTTCTTAATCTTCCCCAGTTCTGATCAACTAAAACTTTTACTATTTCTGGAAAAAGATAAATCTCATTGTTGAACAATCTCACTCTCCCGATAACATTGACTAAATCTCCAACATTTACATTGTTTAATAACCTAACATCATCTCTCCAGCATTTTACTCTTATTGCTTCACCTGAACCATCATCTAAAGTTAAATTTGCATAACCATTATCTTCGCTTTTATAAATTAAAACAGTAGTTGCTATAATATTAACTCTTGAAACTTTAAGATTTCTTGTTTCTAAGTAAGGAGTTTCTTCTATGCTTTCAGGACTAATAAACTTTCCGTCAAATATATCTTTGATCCATAATTTGTAAGCAGTAGCTCTTTTTATTTCAGCCATTTTAAATCCTGCTTATGAATCCTTTTTTTGGTTCATAAAGCTCGCCCTCTTTTTTTAATTTTTCAAGTATATCATAAACCTCTGTTTCACTTATGTCTTTTTTATTTGCTTCTTCTATTAAATCACCAACTGCAATTGTTTTTCCTTTTGTTTCTGTTAAATTCACAATTATCTCTCTTAAGTTTACAATCCTGCTTCTTGTTGACGTTGTTATCCCCGTGCTTATCATATCTATATCTATCTTTCCTGTCTTCGGATCTATACCTACTGCTTCTAAGCAGGCCATCATAATATTTATTGCTCTTTCAGCATCTTTTACAGTTACTTTTGTTCCTAATCTTACTCTTGCACTTGCCTCAGCTAATCTAACAATTGCTTCCAGCTGTCTTGCTGATATGGGTATTGGTGCTAACTCTCCCTCACTACTATTTCCGGAATTTCTCAGATTAACGTAAAAATTTTTTATAGCCAGGATTGATCTATCTGTCAACTGTGGCTTGCATTTTTGTCTTGCATATGAAACATATTTTTTCATAAAATCGTTGGATATTTCAGGTTTTGATCTTTCAACATTTCTCATAGTTTCTAAAACATGGCTTGCAATTTTTTCATCTTTTTCTTTATTCGGAATATCTCTTACAGGAAAAATTAAATCAAATCTGTTTATCAAAGCAGGCGGTAAATTAATTTGTGCAGCAATTGGTTGATAAGGGTCAAACCTTCCTAATTTTGGGTTTGCAGCAGATAATAGTGTTGTCTCAGCATGTAAAGTGGCCTGAATGTTAGCTTTTGATATTGACACCTGTTCATTTGCTAAAACCTCATGTAAAGCGCTTGTATCTTCAGTTGAAATTTTATCTAACTCATCTATCATTGCATAACCACCATTTGCTAAAACCAAAGTTCCAGCTTCTAACGCCCAACCTTTTAAGAATTCATCTTTGACTACGGCCGCAGTGTTATGGACAATAACCCCATTTGCTATAAAATTATGAGATTCTTTTACAGTTATATCATAAACATATTCGTAATTAGGCTTTATTAATTGAATATTTTTTATTTTATCCCAAAACAAATCCGAATTATTTAAAATTTTCAGATATTCCCTGTTATTGTAAACATATTTTTTCAATAAACAATTCTTAGGAATAATTCCATTTAAGCTACGACTATATCTATTAAGTCTTTTAAAATGTTTATGTCTAAACCTTTGCATAAAGGGTAAATTTGGTTTTTGTTGATTTCCTTCAACATTAATCTCACGAGCAGTAGCTACATGATCAGTCTCTTTTAATTCCCCAGCTTTTTTCCATAAAACACCTTCTCTGTTGATCGTTAATAATCTAGTATTTTTTGTAAGTTCGATCTTTTTTCCGCTTTGTAAGGCTATAGACACAATCTTTTTAGGAGATTTTATTTTCCAAAAGTGTTCAACCTCTTCAGAATTAATCTTTAAATTATTGTCTACAGAATACACTTTAACTCCAGTTTTATTTCTTGTTCTGTTAATATCTTTTGAATATTCTTCACTTCCATTCTCTAATTGTTTTTCAACTTCATCTTTTATTGGAATAAGTTCTCCAGGATTTTTCATAATTAAAGAATCAGGTGCTATACACAGGCCGGCGCTCGAAGCCCCACGTCCCGCCACATATCTCGCCTTAGGAGCAATCTTAGACATGGACAATAACAAAGTGCTTTTTGCACTTCCTGGATCTCCAATTAAAAGTATATGCATATTCCCTCTTGTTTTTGTTCCATCTTTTTTTTCTTTTTTAACCCCCCCCATTAATTGTAATATTAAGGCATCTTTTATATTTTCATGTCCAAATATAGAAGGCGCAATTGAATTTCTTAATCTCTGATAAACTAATGGGTCTTTAGACAACGCAAATATTTCCTGTTCTTCTTCTTTGCTGATATCTACATCTTCAAAAGTTGATTCCACAGGCTCAACAAAATTTGCATCTATCATTAAATCATATCTTATGCTTTGTGCACCAGTCTTTAACATAATAGGAACCTCTCTCAGAATACCATTTACTCTTACCTTTGCACCAGGTGTTGTTTTTCTCTCTAATTTAGGCTCTACTAAATCTTCTTTTAAGAAAACAGAAATTCTTTTTGGTTGTGCTCCTCCTTCTAATCTCTCAGGAACTTCTTCTATTACTAACCTCTGTGCATCAACTAAATCCTTATGTATTAATCTAAAACTCCCTCTTCTACCACAAGTGCATCTGTTTGGTTCTTTAAATCTAGTCTCAACCTGTAGCATTGATATTGTATTTCCGCAGCTAGGGCATTCAAATTTAGCCATTGTCACTTGAGGTCTTACATCTGATGTTTGTCTTACAATCCCATCAACAGCCAATAATTTAGTTAGATGAGTGCTTCTTATATCTTTTATACTAATTCTTTGTGATTCAGGTAGATTCTCAAATCTAACTTTTAAACTTACTTCTTCAGGTATAAACATCTGTGTTACTGATAACTCAGCAGCCTTTATCGCATTCTCAGGATCATTTAATAACAATTCAGATAGTTCAATGTCAAAAGAAGACAATAGTTTAAAATCCACAATTAAAGACTTCTTCCCCTCTGTAAGGATTTCCTGGATTTTGTTCTCATAATTATTCTGAAGAAACTCCTGAAAGTGCTCTATCTGCTCTTGAACGTCCAATACCATTTTCCCCTCTTTATCATTAACTCCTTTGTTTTTTAAATATTGTTTAACTTGATTATCTATAATGCACAATCATGAGTAAACACTAATATAAAGCCTTCTAATAGAGTTATGTAAAATCTACTAAACAAAATGTAAACACTTACAAGTATTTCAGAATTTATATTTAAACCTTCAAAAAAAGTTGGAAAATTTACTTGCTTTTTATAGCTTTTTTCAATACAACTATCAGTTTATCCACAGCCTCATGCAGTTTTTCCTCAGATCTTGTTCCAGTGCATACAATCTTCCCATTGCTAAATAATAAGAAAGTAGCTCTTGTTCCATCTAATTTATACACTAAACCAGGAAACTGTTCAGGCTCATATTCTGTATTATCTAGGGTCATTGCAAGTTTATTCAAATTTAAATCCATCCCAATGCCACCAGAAGCAACCATATTCTGCACCCTTATAACAGGCTTAACCTTAATCTTTATACCTATTTTTTCTACATTTTTAATTATGTTCTTAACAGACTCTCTTACCTTTAACATAGACTTTGCACCAGTGCATACAATCTTCCCGGAGCTAAAAATTAAAGCGCTTGTTTTAGGATCTTTGATTCTCATTACTAATCCAGGAAACTGCTCGGGATTATATTCAGTATTTGGTAAAGTTTCAGCTAATTTTATCAAAGGAATATCATGCTCTAAAGCAGCTGTAGCAACTATGTTTTGAATTCTTATTTCTTTTTTAGTCATTTTAATTCCTGTAACTTATGTTTAAAAAGGTTTAAAAAGCTATTTATAAAGCCTTGTAGTTACCTCCAAGAGATTAAATTCTAAAAAGCATTAAGCAACTTTTATAAATTCTGCATTAAGCTTCTAATTTATGTCTATACAACAAGAAGCAGAAATATTGGATTATTGGAAGAAAAATAAGATATTTGATAAGTTAAGAAAAAGAAATTCTAAAAATACTCAATTTTCATTTATAGATGGTCCTATAACTGCAAATAATCCTATGGGCGTCCATCATGCTTGGGGTAGAACTCTAAAGGATTTATACCAAAGATACAAAGCAATGCAGGGTTACGATGAAAGATACCAAAATGGTTTTGATTGCCAGGGTTTATGGTTGGAAGTTGAAACAGAAAAAGACTTAGGCTTTAATTCAAAAAGTGACATTGAAAACTACGGCTTGGATAAATTCTCAAAAGCGTGCAGGCAAAGAGTTGAAAAATTCTCAAAAGTCCAGACAGAACAGTCAATCTTATTAGGTCAATGGATGGACTGGGGTAAAGATTACTATACTTTATCTGATGATAACATAGAAGCTATCTGGAGTTTTTTAAAAAAATGCCATGAAAAGAAATGGTTATACAAAGGAAAAAGAATATTACCCTGGTGTATAAGATGCGGAACTTCATCTTCAAAGCACGAAATGTCGGATGATGGTTATGCAGAACTAACACATCCGTCAGTTTATGTTAAGGCAAAGATAAAAGGAAAGGAAAATGAATTCTTATTAATCTGGACAACAACAGAATGGACTTTATCAAGTAATGTTGCTGCAGCAATTAATCCAAATATAAATTACGTCCAAGCTAAATTAAACAATGAATTAGTTTATTTATCAGAAGCAACAGCAAAAAAATTAGGTAAAGATTATCAAATAATAAAAACAATAAAAGGAAGTGATTTAGTTGGTTTGGAATACGAATCTTTTTATCCAGATTTTCAGGTTCAAAAAGGAATCCCACATAAAGTTATTCCATTTAGTGAAGTAGGTGAGCAGGATGGAACAGGTATTGTCCATATAGCTCCAAGCTGCGGAGATATAGATTATGAATTAGGCCAGAAATTAAATCTTAAAATTTTAGACCCTGCTGTTGATGAGTTCGGTGTCTATAATGAAGGCTATTCCTGGTTAACTGGAAAAAATGTTAAAAAAGTAAAAAAAGAAATTGTAGCTGACTTAGAAAAAAGAAAATTATTATTCAAGGTAGAAAATTTTAAGCATCGTTATCCTATATGTTGGAGATGTAAGGAAGAATTAGTTTTCAGGTTAGATTATTCCTGGTTTATCTCTTGTGATGAAATACGCCCAAAAATGAAAGCAGAATCAAAAAAAGTAATATGGTATCCAAAACACACAGGAGACTTAATGCAGGATTGGCTGGACAACATGGAAGACTGGAATATCTCAAGAAGAAGATATTGGGGCTTGCCTTTAATGTTCTTTGAATGTAACAAATGCCATAAGTTAGAAGTTATCGGCTCAAAAAAAGAATTAAAAGAAAGAGCAGTAAATCCAAAAGAAGTTGATAAGTTGCCAGAATTGCATAGGCCTTGGATAGATAAAATTAAAATTAAATGTAAATGCGGTCAGGAAGTGGAAAGAATAAAAGAAGTAGGAGACTGTTGGTTGGATGCAGGCATAGTCCCATTTTCAACATTAAAATATTTTGAAGACAAAACTTATTGGAAGAAATGGTTCCCAGCTGATTTGGAAATTGAAATGCGTGCTCAAATAAGATTATGGTTCTATTCACAATTATTTATGTCAATTGTATTGGAAGGTGTTTCGTCGTATAAGAGAATATTGGCTTATGAAGAAGTAAGAGATGAAAAAGGCGAGCCAATGCACAAATCAAAAGGAAATGCAATCTGGTTCAATGATGCAGTTGAAAAAATGGGTGCAGATATAATGCGATGGCAATACTGCTCTCAAAACCCGCAATATAACCTAAATTTTGGTTTTGGTCCTGCTAAGGAAATTGAAAGGCATTTATTAATAATTAAAAATCTAGCTACTTACATTAAACAAAATTGCATTAAAGTAGGGAAAACCTATAGTAATGATCAAGCTAGCCTATGGTTGTTGTCAAGAAGAGAAAATTTAAAGCAGAATGTTACAAACTATTTAGATAACTTAGAATATCACAAAGCTATGGAATCAATAAAAAATTTCTTTTTAATAGATATCTCAAAAACATATGTTCAGTTTATAAGAGATAGTTTAGATGATCCAAAAGTCCAGAAAGTTTTATATGACTCTTACTTTGATGCTTTAACGCTATTAGCTCCCTTTTTACCATTTACATCAGAAAAAATTAATTTAGATATCTACAAAAAAGAATCAATACATCTGCAGCAATGGCCTAAATCAGACAAATCTTTAATCAATGAAGCTATTGAAATATCAATGCAGGCAGCTGATTTATTAATACAAAGCATAATGGCCATAAGAAGTAAAGAAAAAATAAGTGTAAGATGGCCATTGAAACGAGCAGTTGTTTACATTACTAAAGAAGACATAATCCCCGCTTTAAAGAATCTAAAAGATTTAATTTTAAAACAAACAAATATCAAAGATTTAGGTTTTGAAATACTTGAAAAAGAATTAGACAAGGAATTAACAGGCATGCCATTTGCTTATGGGCATATAATCTTAGACTTAGAAATGACCAAAGAATTAGAGCAGGAAGGCTTCTCAAGAGAATTAACAAGAAGAATACAAGATTTAAGAAAAAGAGCAGGCTTAAAAAAAGAGCAGGATATTGAACTATTTATTAAATTTGAAATTGATTTAGGAGACTGGATAAAACAAATAAAAGAAAAATGTGGAATTAAAAAGTTACATACTAAGCCAATAAATGCTAAATTTAAAGACAATGGAGAAATAAAAGAAAAGAAGTTTGAAATTGGATTTAATGTTATTTAATTTTTAGTCATCAATCCCTTTTAATTGACTTGACTTTATCTAAATTAGTTGTATTATCCAATACCTTACCCCACCCTAATGCTAAATTTATTGGATTTTCTTTGGGTTTTCTAATCATATAAAAGGCATTACCTCCAAAATTATGAAACCAATATCCACAAAATTTATTACCAAATCTCTTTGCTTTATATGATATCGGTGTTTTTATTGTATCGGGTTTACAAGCCGTCCAATCATATTTCTTAGTAAAAACTAGTTCATCTCCCGATATCATCCCTTCAAAAGTTGCAGACCCAAAACAATCTTCTATCCTCCCAGATAGTCTATTACTCTGTCTTTTATCTACATAAACTTCAAAATATCCTTTAGCAGGTTCAATTATACTCCAAGTCCCTACACAAAATGGTTCTCCTTTTTCTATAAGCTTTCCTTTTTCTATAAGCCTTATTGATCTTTCAAGACCTATCCTTGAAAAAACTCTTTCTGGATCAGGCACAGCACATTCTACAAACTCAGAATCACAATTAGCATCTCCAAATATTTCTTCTGTCGAATACCCATCAAAAACAATTCCAGACTTTTTAGTTATTGCTTCTCTATTTGCCCACCAATAATCTGTATGCCCAATCCCACTTATTACCACATCTAATCCGCTTTTTATTACTTCTAAAAATTTATCATCTCTTTCTATTTCATGTAATCTTTTATAATCTATGTAAGCCATATGGGCGTCATAGTCTTGTGTGGTTATTCTTTTACGATGTGCTAAAACACTTTCGTCCTTCCTGCGTTGTTGATCCGTCCCTCGTTTTCGTGCTTCTTCGATAACAGCTTTGTTTATCCTTAACCAAAGGTCTTTCTCTTCAAGAAAAACAATCTCAAGACTACTTTTAAGTCTAACCCGGAGTGCGACCCAGTAGGCTTCATCAGATTGAAATCCAACATAGTCCAGTGCAGATTCTTCACATAATCGAGATAAGTCATCACATATGTCTTTAAAATCCTCATGTTTAAACCATTCAATCCCTACTCTTGACTTATCTGGAAACTCATTTATTTTATTGATCAGTCCGTCTGTAGGGTAAACAGGTAGACGTTCGCATCCACCAAAAAAATTTCGCTTAATCAAAGCGTGCATAACACCTATAAGCTGGACCATAACAATAGTCCATTATACCTATTTTAAAGCTTTTATATCTTCAAAAACAACTTTTTTAACAACTATTAATTTTTTGTTCTGTTCCACACAACATAAAAATATTTTGGTTCATTTGAAACTATACCTTAGTTTCACATGTAACTAAACCACTTAAGGAGTTTATGTAGATTTGTAATTGTTAATGTTTAAAGATTGTCTTTCTATTTTCGCAAAATACTGAGTAGCTAACAAGTTACAAGCTATAAAAGAAAAGAAGTTTGAAAATTAACTACCTTTAAAATCCCAGCATAACATATTTAAACCTTCTAAATCTAGCTAGTTTATGGCTTTAGGATTTGAAAATTCAATCGGATTATTAGCATTACTCTCTTTGATACCCTTAATTATCTTATACTTAATAAAGCCAAAACCAAAGGAAATTCAAGTCCCTTCTTTAATGTTTTTCATAAAATTAGCAGGCTCAAATATAAAATCTTCTTTCTTAAGAAATATTCTAAGAGACTGGCTGTTTATCCTCCAGTTTTTAGCAATTCTATTATTAGCCTTAACATTCGCAGAACCATACATAGCCTATGAAAAAGAGGTTATTGGTGAAAACTTAGCAATTGTAGTAGATGTTTCAGCTTCTTCGCAAGTAAAAGAAAACGGAAAAACTAGGTTTGATCTAGCAATTGAAGGTATAGAAAAAGTCTTAGGCAACAAAAATAATTTAATCTTAGCAAAATCCACTCCTTTCTTTGCATTAAGGGAAAAATCAAAAAATGAAGTTCTAGGCTATTTAAGAAAATTAAAACCAACAGAATCAAGATCAAAAATAGGTGATGCAATTGTTTTGGCAGGAGAATCATTAGAAGGCGACGGCAGAGTAATCGTTTTCAGTGATTTTATCAATACAGAAGGCGTTTCACCAATAGTAGCAAAAAATGTCTTAGAGTCAAAAGGGATAAAAGTTGATTTTGTTAATACAGGTAAAGGAAATAAGAGAAATTTTGGTTTTATTAATTTAGATTTAGACAATGACAAAGGCAGTATCTTCATAAAAAATTTCAACAACAATGAAGAAAAAATAACCGTAAGAATCGGAGACCAGTCAAAAGAATTAACAATTGGTGCAAATTCAGTAGAAACAATTAGCTTTAAGCCAGCAGCAACATTCCTAACTGCAGAAATATTAACAAGTGATGATTTCTCACCTGATAATAAGTTAAATCTGGTTTTTCCTGGAAAATTAAAATTAGATGCCTTATTGATTACAAATAAAAAATCAGTTTATCTGGAAGCAGCTGCTCTATCCTCAGGCTTACTAAATATAGATATAGCAGAGCCGCCTGTTATTCCATCAAAGGATTATGATGTTTATCTTATAGCGGACATATCAAAAGAAAAAATACTCGCAGGGACATTTGATGACCTATCAAAAAAAGTAGAATTAGGTGCAGGAGTAATAATTCAGGCCCAGGCAGATTCTAACGAAATAGATTACAGTGACTTATTAAATATTAAAATAGGAAAGAAAAATAAGGAAAATATAGTTATGCTTGATCAGATTAATAAAATAACGAGAGATATTGAAGTTGGCAGGGTTAAAGATTTCTTCACAACCAATTTAAAACCAGCAGCAACATCCTTGGCATCAGCGAACAACAATACAATTTTAAGCATTTCAAATCTTGGCAATGGAAAAACAGCATTTTTCGGAATCCAGGAAACAAATGATTTCAAGTTTTCCCCTTCATACCCTATACTAATCTCAAGGCTTATTGACTGGGTTTCAGGAAAAGATGATGTAAAATCATTAAATTATAAAACCGGCGACAGGTATCTTACAGAAAAAGAAACGCAAATAGAAACCCCAGCAGGCTTATTAATTTCAGATAATATTTTTTTAGAGTATCAAGGCCTTTATACTATAAACAGCAAAAAAATAAGCTCAAATCTAGTTAGTGAACAGGAATCAAGCATTAATCCGGATGAAAAAATTGGTGACAATATAGACTCATTTTCATTAAAAGCATTAAAGAAGAAAGAAAAGAAAGACATAACATTATACGTTTTAATCTTAGGCTTAATCTTTGTAATATTAGAGCTTTTATATGCAAAATTAAGGGGTGATTTCTGATGATTAATCTTCCCTATCTTAATACCTTGCAATATCAAGTTGCATTAATACTAATCCCCATATTGATCTTATTTATTTTGTTTGTCATATTTAAGAATTTTTCAAGAAATTACAAAAGCAGCATTCTTCTTAAAACATTAGTATTCATATTAAGATCCTTAACAGTTATTACAATACTAATCGCTATTTCATCTCCATTTATACAAAAAGAAAAATTAATTGAAGGTGAGCCAACATTAAAGATTTTAGTTGATAATACAACCTCTTTTGAGCTTTATGATGCTTCAATAGCAGAAGAATTAAAAGAAAAGCTAAATGATCAGATAGATGTTGAACTAATCCAAATAGGCAGCAAAGAAACATCAAACATAGGAGATAGCATCTTAAATAATGTTAAGGAAGATGAAAGCGTTTTGTTAATCTCAGATGGATCTAATAATCAGGGTGCAGACCTTGAAGATGTAGGCTTATTTGCTTCTAGATCTAATATTTCAGTAAACACAATAAAATTAGATCCTATAAACAATGATATCGGTGTGGAAATTCGTGGGCCTTCTAAAACAACAGCAGATGTTGACAACAGATTTATAGTTAAACTAACAAAAGTAGGAAAAAAATTACAAGGCTCATTAAAAGTTTCTCTAGACAACACAATAGTTTTAGACGCAGATCTTTCAAAAGAAAGTTATGAATTTAATGCAAAACTTACAGAAGGTTATCACAAGATAAGGGCTGAAATATTTGTAGAAGATTATTTTAAGCAAAACAATGTGTTTTATAAAACTGTTAAGGTTGTTCCTAAGCCAAGAATCGCATTTATGTCCTTTGATGAATCCCCTCTTAAAACATTATTAAAAGACTTATACGCATTAGAAGACATAAAAGACTTTAATACCTTAGATCAGTATACAACTTTAATATTAAATGACGTTAACATAAAACAAATACCCGACACAGATAAATTAAGTAACTTCATTTCATCTGGAAACGGTGTTGTAGTTGTTGGTGGAAGAAATTCCTTCGAATTTGGTGGCTATAAGGATTCTTTAATTGAAAATTTAATTCCTGTGTTTGTTGCAAGAGCTGGAAAAAAAGAAGGCGAAATAAATATTGTGATATTATTAGATATCTCGGGAAGCACAAGCGCTTACTACGGGGAATACACAACTTTAGATATAAATAAAGCCTTAGCCTTGGAAGCAATTAAGGATTTAAAATTCGATAATAAGCTTGGCATAATTGCATTTAATGCAGCTGGATATTTAGTTGAAGAGGTTTCTTACATCTATGAAAAGCAAAAAGGCTCTATGGAAGAAAAAATAAAGAGATTGGCTTATGGCGGCGGCACAAGAATTGATCACGGGATAGAAAAAGCCTTGGATGTTTTAAAAAATACAAAAGGCAGTAAAAATATTATCTTGATTTCAGATGGAAAAACAAAAGACATTCCAGCAGCATTTGCAGCTGCACAAGAATCAGTAAAACAAGGTGTTGTTGTTTACACGGTTGGTGTTGGTCCTGTTACAAATGAAGAAGTTATGACAACTATAGCGGATATAACCTCAGGTATTTATTTTAGGGTTGAGGAACAGGAAAAACTAAGATTATTATTTGGCGAGAACAAGCCGGCAAAGGATCAAAATAAATTTTCATTGGTTATTTTAAACAGCAACCATTTTATCACTCAAGACATTAAGCCAGAAGCAATTGTTTATGGTTTTAATCAGGTAGTCCCAAAATCTACCGCACAATTATTAGTAACAACAGATTTAGGTGATCCATTATTAACTGTCTGGAGATATGGCTTAGGTAGAGTAGCAGCTCTTTCCACAGATGATGGTAGGTTATATGCAGGCCAGTTATTAAATGAGAAAAATTCAAAACTATTAATAAGAACATTAAACTATGCTATAGGTGATCCAGAAAGAAAAAATGAAAGGTTTATTGATGTTTCAGATGGCAGAATTGATGAAGATGTAGAGATATTAGTAAGAAGCCCTGATCAGCCCACCTCGAAGGATGTTGCATTTTATAAGTCAGATAAAAACGAATATACAGGCTTAAAAAAAGTAGATACTATTGGGTTTAATTCAATTTTAAGCGCAGTTTTTGCAGTTAATCATCCAAAAGAATACAGTAATCTAGGATATAATCCAAGCCTAGATAACTTAGTAAAAACAACAAACGGCTTAATTTTAAATTCAAAAGACATACAAGGCATAATCGAAGCTGTTAAATCCCAGTCAAAAAGGGTTGAAAATAAAAAGATATTCTACAGGTGGCCTTTCTTGATTTTAGCCTTAATCTTCTTTTTGTTAGACATGCTTGCCAGAAGAATCTTAGAAAGAAAAATAACATATTTTGAATAGAAATCTTTACAATACACCTTATTAGACCCAATCCCTTAATTATTTCGCTTTAGAGGTAACTAAAAGGCATAGCAATATTTAAAAGGGTTGTTCCTTTAGTCATTAAGATGGTATGGAAAAAATCAGCAAAAAAGATATTCTTAGGGTCTTTATCCCTTGTAATCGGGATATTATTAACTCTAACTTTCGCAGGGAATAAGGTAGATTTAATTTTGTATTTAATTCCTTTAATATTGGTTGTAGTTGGATTAGGCTCTATAGCTTCGGAATTAGATTAATATGCCAAATATAGAAAAAAATTTAAATTCAAGAATAAAGAAAAATATCTTAGACCTTGAGTTTCAGAAGTATCTAATCATTGCTTCAACATCAATTGTGATTTTATTTACTTTTTTAACAGGCGTAGCCTTAGCATTTCTTGTTAAGGATATGAGTTTCAGTGATTTAGACACTATGGTCCCATTATCAATCATATCTTTAATTGTGATTGTGCCATGTATAGTTTTTTTTGTTAGTTCAATTAAACATATTGGTAATATTTTAAAATTGACCAAAACAATAATTTTTGATAATGATTAATTGTTGCATAGTGATCGGTTATTCACAGCCTTCCGATAAATATTTCTTATTCCTCCCACCCTAATAACCTTTAAATATACCCTTATAAATAACTCTTCCTATGAATCTATTAGCAAAATACAAATTAAGAAAATACCATAAGCGATTAAGGGAAGCTGAGAAAGCACTAGCTGAGCTTAACAAGAAACCAGTAGAAAAGAAGCCTCATCAGATAATAGAAAAAGAGCCTTTAATAAAAACAAAAGAAGTAGAGTTAAAGCTAAGCAAGAGCAGGGTTGTTAAGGAAAATAGCATTGTTAATAAGAATGCAAATCTTGTCCTTTTGCTTACAATAGTAATCTTATTGGCGGTTATCGGTGCATCAAGCATTTTCTACAATCAGGAATTTGTTAAAATTAAAAAAAATTACGATTCAAGCATTGACGAAATTAATAAATTAACAAAAGATATATCTTTGAATAAGCAAACATTGGACAGTTTAAAGGAAAATATAGAACTAAAAAAAGAAAGAGAGCAAGGCATCAGCCAGCAATATTTGGACGTTAAAAAACAAAAAGAAAATTTAGACAAGGAAATAGCTAGTTTAAACAATGAAATAAAGAAATTACAGAAAATTATCGACAGTAAAGACGACGAAATTAAAAAACTAAATGAAAAAATAGAAGACTACAAAAGATTAACAGGAAGGTAAAATGCACCAGATAATAACCATAATAAAAGAAATTAAATCAGAATTATTCAAGGTAGGTTTTTTTCAAAGCTTAATAAACTCTTTTATAGTTTTTCTTATATTTTATATCTTGTTAATGCCCTTTAAGATTCAATGGTTCGCAGCAGCTACTCCAGCAATTTTACTATTTTTCCTAAATCTTCTTTACTTGACAAAAAAGAGAAACCTAGAATACGTAGAAACTTTATTTCCTTTGGTTAATGAACAATTAAGGACAGCAAAAGACAATCTAAATAAAGATAATGAGATAACAAGAAGATTAAACCAGGAAGTAATAGAAAAGGCAAGAAGAATTAAAACATCATTTTTTATAAATTTCAAGGCATTAAATCTTTCAATAATAATAGTAATAGCCTTAAGTGTTTCAATATTCTTCTTAAGCTACATAAACCTAAACAAAATAGACTTTAATGAATTTAACTTTAATAACCCTTTAGGCACTTTGCAGAAAATAACCTCAAATAAGCCTGCTGGCGGCTCAGGGGAATCAGGAAACGATAATATTTTCGGTAAGGAATCAGTTGCTATCTTAGGCAATAATGAATTAAACCTTAAATTAAATCCATCAAGCACAGAATTAAATGTTGAAGACTTGCAGGATACAGAAGAAAAGAACTTTGATACTGCCTTTCCGCAAGATATAAAAAGCTCTGCAGAAGCTAATTTTAAGGAAGAAATACCAAAAGAAAACCAGGAAATAGTCAAGAAATACTTTGAAAAAATAACAGAAGGAAAATAAAATGAAACTAGAAGAAGCAAAGAAAAACATGGATTTATTAATTTCAGAAGTAAGAAAAGTGGTAGTTGGCCAGACAGAAATGGTAAAGGATGTTTTAGTTGCTATTTTAACAGATTCTCATGCACTATTAGAAGGTTATCCAGGCCTAGCTAAAACTTTAACAGTCAAAACAATTGCTTCTTTAATGGATTTAAAGTTTTCAAGAATTCAAAATACCCCTGATTTGATGCCATCAGATATTACTGGAACTAATATTGTAAATGAAAGAAGGGAATTTAAATTTCAGCCAGGCCCTATATTTGCTAATCTTGTTTTGTCAGACGAAATTAACCGTGCACCACCCAAATTGCAGTCAGCTTTATTAGAGGTAATGCAAGAAAGGCAGGTAACTGTAGGTAACACAACATACAAATTAGAAAGACCTTTTTTTGTTTTAGCAACTGCGAATCCTATTGAGCAGGAGGGAGTATTCAATTTACCTGAAGCCCAGGCAGACAGGTTTTTATTAAAAATAAAAGCACAGTATCCTACAACAGAAGAGGAATTAGAAATTGTGGAAAGGTATGCAGAATCAAACACACAAATAAAACTTAAGCCAATAATGAAAAAAGAAACAATAGAATATTTACAGGAATTAACAAAACAGGTTCCAATTGCAAGAGACATTAAAAGGTATGCAGTTGATTTAGTTAGGTCTACAAGAACAAAAAAAGATTTAATTGAATATGGTGCCTCACCAAGAGCTTCTATAGGTTTAATCTTAGCCTCAAAAGCAAGAGCTTTATTGGAAGGGAGAAATTACGTCTCTAAAGAAGATATAAAAACAATGGCTTATCCAGTTTTAAGGCACAGGATTTTATTAACCTTTGAAGCAGAAAGAAATAATCTATCCGAGGACGACGTTATAAGAGAATTATTAAAATGATATCACAGGATTTTCTAAGAGCCCTGGACAGGTTAAGCATAAAAATTAACAAAAGAACAACATCACATTTCTTAGGTGAAAGATCCTCTGTCTATAAAGGACATGGTTTAATCTTTGCAGATAGGAGGGACTACACTCCTGGTGACGATCCAAAAGGTATTGACTGGAAAGCCTACGCTAGAACAGGTGACTTGCTAATAAAACTATTTGAAGCAGAAAGAAATATGACTACACATATAATAATTGATTTTTCAGCAAGCATGGGTTTTGGCAAAAGTGTTTCAAAAGTGGATTATGCCTCAATGTTAGGTTTAGGATTTGCTTATTTATCCTTAAGAAAAAATGAAAAGTTTGTTTTGTCCACATTCTCAGACCAATTAGATGTTTTTAAGCCAAAAAAAGGAAAAAAGCAGTTAGTTTCTATTGTAGATTACTTGAATAAGAAAAAGCCATCAGGACATACAAGATTATACTTTTCTTTAAGCAACTATAAAAAATTAATAAAATCAAGGTCTTTAATAGTTATTATCTCAGACTTTCTTTATGACGCCCAAGAAATAAGAAATGCAGTTTATTCTTTAAAAAACAATGAGTTAGTTTTGATACAATTGTTAGATTCTTCAGAAAGAGATATTTCTTTGAAAGGGGATTATCATCTTAAGGATGTTGAATCTGGAACAAAATTAAGGACTTTTATTGGTCCGTTATTGAAGAAGTTTTATTCCAAGAATTTACAAGAACATCAATCTTCAATACAAAAAGTAGCAGACGAAGTAAAAGCCAAATTCTTTAAAGTGTTTACAGATGAATCTATATTTGATGTTTTTTATAAGATAGCTAATAAATAATCGGGCCCAAAGGGACTTTCAATGTTCTTTCTTTTTACGAGGTTTTTCTTTCCTAAAGAAAAAACTCTTTTGAACCCTCGACCCCCTGGTGTCTCCAGAGTGAGCTACTGGTTATCTTAAGAGCTTCACCACAACAGGCGTTTCTTTCGCCAACATTTATTCTTAAGTTGTGCAGGTGCTCTAACCAGACTGAGCTATGGGCCCGTAAAATAACCACCAATAATATCATTTAAAACCCTTTTGATTTTAGTCTTGGAATCTTAAGCTTTGTATCACAGAAATATTTAAAAGCCCCATATTTAAGGCTAGAAACATGCTTAACATCTTTGTAAATAGTCTTGCCTCTTTTAGCGAGAATAAAGAAAAACCGTTTTTTAATGATTTAAGAAATAATGTTTTTTCAGTCTTATTATCTCAAGGTGAAAAGCATAATGTTAACCTGTTCTTATCAAATACAAAAAAATACGACCAACAAAAAAAAGAATTAAAAAAAGCCTGGATTTTTAAGAATAACAAATGGGAAACAGTTTACAGCCAAAAAGTTGATTTAATGTATTATCATGCTAAAAATGAGCCAAGCTATGAAATCTGCAGCAAAATAAATCTTGATGTAATCAACAGACCTGAATTTGAATTGTTATGTGACGATAAATTAAAATGCTATAATTCATTTCCAGAAATAACTCCAAAGTCTTTTCTAATAAACAATCATGATGATCTATCCAAAGCCTTAAAATTCATAGAAACAGAAAAAGTAGTTTTAAAACCAAGATTTGGAAGTTATGGCAACGGCGTAATAATAATCAACAAGAAAGATTTAAGAAACGGCATAACAAAAAATACAATACTTCAGGAATTTATAGATTCTTCTAATGGCTTAAGCAGTATGGGAATAAAACAAACACATGACTTAAGAGTTGTAGTTATAAATGGCAGAGTAGATCACTGTTATGCAAGAATTCCTAAAAATAATTCTTTGATTAGTAATGTTACAAGAGGGGCTTCAAAGGTTTATTTCTCACCATCAGAGATTTATTCAAAAATAAAATTATTATTAAAGAAGATAGACAAATCCGTTTCAGATTTTTATCCAAGAATATATTCAGCTGATTTCATGATGGACAACAATAAAAATTGCTGGCTGGTTGAGATGAATTCAAAGCCAGGGACATTATATTACAATGACGAGCCAAAAATAAGGGAAAGGTATTACTTTAATATTGTTAAAGCTATAGCAAATTCAGTATAAGCTGTCAAAAGGGCTGATTATATCCTTCATTTGTTCTTTTGTTAGTTTTAAATTTTTATAAACCCCATAATTTCCTAATAGGATCTGCACTACCTTATTATCAACACCATTTTCAATTAAATGTTTTGAATAAGTATCTCTTAAAAGAGTGCAGTTAACCTTCTTCTCAATTTTTGCTGTTTTTGCAGCCTTATTTACAATTTTCTGCGCCATTCTTATTGACATATGGCTTTTTCTTGTTGGGAATAAAAACTCGGATTCATTTTCCCTGTTCTGCAGGTATTCATTTAAAAATTCAATTAATTTGGAAGCTAAAACAAAGCTTTTCTCCTTGCTTCCTGATTTTGCTTTCCCTACTTTATTTTTGATGTTTATGTCTTTAACATTAAGATTAACAACTTCAGAAACCTTTAATCCTGACCCATACATCAGCCCTACAATTAATTTATGTTTTGGGTTCTTAATCCCGTCAATTAGTTTTTTAATCTCTTCTTTGGATAATGCTTCTTTATTCGCTTCTTCTGTTTGAGGCAATTTTATGTTATCAAAAATCTGTTTTTTTAATATTCCTTCATAATAAAATTTCAATGCACTTAAGGTAAGTATTATTGAAGATGATTTAAGCTTCTTTTCTTCTGTTAAATGGTTCAAATAATTCTTGATATCATCGTTTAAAACCTCCTCAGCCTTTTTCTTGGTAAACTTAAGAAAATTATTATTATGTCTTACATACGCTTTTAACGTCAGATTAGACAATCCTCTGGATTTAAGCTCATTTTCTAAAATCTCCAATTGAGTCATGCATCTAAAGAGATAGAATTGTTTAAAAAACCTATTATTTCAAAAGAATTTGCAACGCTAACGTGGTCAATTATCCTTATAAAGCTAAATTATATAGTCTTTATTGGTGATTCCACATGGCAAATATGCAATGGTATGATTGGGTTTCTTGGATTTTAGTTTTTATTGGAGCTCTAAATTGGGGCTTAGTAGGAGTTTTTGAGTGGAACCTAGTGGAAACAATACTTGGTATGGGAACTGTAACAAGAGTAATATACATCTTGGTCGGTTTATCAGCCTTGTATGAACTCTACAAAGTTGCAAAGAAATAAACTTCTACATTTTTTCTTTTTTTATTAATTTTTCAAAATTTATCCCTTTTTCTTTAGCTAAATCTAATGTTATTGAATACCCATTTGGCGTTTTATTTAAGTCTTCAGGTCTTAAGAAATACCATCCTTCATTGTTAAATCTTATTCCAATATAAGCCTCAGCACTAAACAATTTAGAAAACTCAATTATTTGCTGGACATCATCTTCTGTTAAGTATTTATTCCCTTCTTTAATGCTTTTACATTCAACTGCCACATATCTCTTTCCGTTGCTTGCAATTAAATCAGGATTAGGATTAGAGCTTAAGCCGCTTCCAGCAGATCTTACAACAGCCCATTCCTTAGTATCCCAAAACATATTAATTAATTCCCTTTCAGTTCTTGACCCCTTTTTCTTACTCATCAAGTTAAATTAAATTAAAGTATTATAAAAAGTTAATTGTTTTTCATTACATTATATCAGAAATCTTTATAATAGAAAGAAGAAAGCTTATAATCGAAAGAGATCAATCTAAACAGGAGGAAAAATGCCAAGAGCAAATGAACAGGTAACCTTGTGGTTGGTGATAATTACCGTAATAATTGCACTTGTAATTTTAGGATTAGTCATCGCTAAATACTTGGTTTAAGGTAGATTGGAAACGCTTTCGTTTATCTCTGATTTAGTTAATATCTTAGTTGTTATAATAGGTTTGATATTGATCATAACATCAATTATTACATCACCAGATTTAATTTGGAAGATTCTTAATAGTTTATGGTTTGTAATTGTAGTTCTAAATATGCTTGTAAACAGGTTAAGGTTTGGTCGTTTTTCCTGATGTTTAGTTAACACACCACCAATTCACTAAACTTTTAAACCTTATTAATCAAAAAATTTTATGGATGAAGTTATATTAGTAGACAAAAACGATAATGAAATCGGTAAAGAGGAAAAATTAAAAACACATAAAGAAGGAAAGCTTCATAGGTGCTTTTCAATCCTTGTTTTTAACTCCAAAGAAGAGCTATTAATCCAAAAAAGAGCAAAAAATAAATATCATTCTGGTGGTTTATGGGCCAATACTTGTTGCAGTCATCCTAAGCCTGGCGAGAATACAGAAATAGCAGCACATAGAAGATTAAAAGAGGAATTTGGTTTTGATTGCGGATTAAAGCCTCTTTTTAACTTTACATACAAAAAACTATTTGATAATGGATTGACAGAACACGAATTTGATCATGTTTTTATAGGTATAACAAATTCAAAGCCAGAGCCAAATAAAGAAGAAGTTGAAGATTTTAAGTGGGTTTCCATTGAATCTTTAAAAAGGGATATAAAAGAAAATCCAGAAAATTATGCTCATTGGTTTAAGATTATTGCAAACAAATTAAAAAAATAATGTTTTCATTTTGAAGCCCAATAAACAGCCAGGATCATAACAATTAAGCTTCCTATTTTTATCCACAGTCCGCCAAGAATCCCACCTGTTACTCCTGCACCTAACCCCATCCATGACAATAGTATTAATGGACATGCGGGACAGCCAACAGTTATAATGCCGGCTATCCCTCCGATGATTCCACTGGAAGTAGCAGATGATGGGCACGTTTTTCTTTCAGATAGATTGTAAACCTGTAAAGAAACTATTAAACCAACTAATATTGGGAATAGGATGGCGAATATCCAGCCAACAGCATTATACATATGTTGATCTGTTAATGGGCCTATATACAACCATCCTATAAATACCGCAACCAAAAGGAATATTAAAAAATATTTTGGTTTACTCAATTTCATAATAATATTATTTATGCTCATTTTTGACACCTCATAATCTTTTGAAAGTATAGTATATAAAATACTTATCTTTAATTATTAAAGATTAATTTTAAATATAACTATAACCCCCAATATTGCATGAGTTACGTTGTAATAGCCCCAGTAAGCACTAATGTAAGCCCAATATACGTAGGAATAAAAGAGTTTCCTACTGAAAGGATTATTTTGCTTTGTGTTGATGATCTATCTGCTGAAGCTGATAAGGTAAAGGAAGATTTAAAAAAGTTTAAAATTCCAGTCATAGTCAAATCAATTCAAGGACCTATATGGGAAGAGTTATTCAGGTTAGTCAGTGAGATAGCTGCTCTGGAAGACAGGAATAAGCTAATTGTAAATGTTGGTTCTGGTGATCCTACAGCAAAATGTGCTATGATAAGCGCCTCATTTGTAAACGGATTAAAGGCATTTGATGTTGTTAATGACAAGTCTATGTTGCTTCCTGTGTTAAAGTTTTCATATTATAAATTATTAACTGACAAGAAACTATCCATCTTAAAAATACTTGAAGAGCAAAAAGATAACACCGCTTCATTAAACATTTTATCAGAAAAAGCCAAAATGAGTCTGCCTTTGTTATCTTACCATATAAACGGAACTCTAAAATCAGATGGGTTAAAGCAATTAGGATTAATTGATGTCACAGAGGAAAAAGGTAGCCTGTTAATAAACTTAAATACCTTAGGAAAACTTCTTATAAAAGGATATATCCAGGGAAGTTCAAAGGAATGAATTAAAAAATGGAAGATTGTTGTAATACTAAAGAAAAAATAACAGGAAATTTAACTTGTCCTAAATGTGGGTATAAGCAAAACATGGAAATTCCAACATCTTCGTGTATCGCATTCTACAAATGTGAAAAATGCAGTAATACTATAAATGCAAATAAAAGTTGTTGTATTTTTTGTGATTATGGTGATCGTAAATGCCCCGCAGCAGATAAGCATTTCAAATAATCACTTAAACAATTTAAATTAAAAAAATAAAAAAAGACTAAAGGTCTATATCCTTTATTGTCTTTCTACCATTTCCCTTAGCTCTTTTCTCTGCTTCCTTGATCATACCTTCAACCTTCTTACTTAAAGCATCAGCAAAGGTTCCAGCAACATTACACTCTGTGCTTTCCTTGATCTTGGATCTTACTACCAACAAATCTGCCATTTATCCCACCTCCGGATTTAATCGAATTTTCATTTTATATAATCCTTGCAATCTATTCTTTTTATCAAGATTATATTGCCAAGACTTATGTTTTTAGCCGTAAAGCTCATATATAAAGGTTTTTGTGTTGTTTTATATAGGTTTTAGCCTTTTTGGAGAGTAGTAACTTTCAATAAGAATAATTCTATTTCTCAGGCTTCATAAAAGGAAAGAACATAATATCTCTTATGCTTGGCTGGTCCGTCAATAGCATTATCAACCTATCAACACCAATGCCCAATCCAGAAGTAGGCGGCATTCCAATCTCAAGAGCATTAATAAAATCTTCATCTAATCTTTGGGCCTCTTCATCACCCTTTACTAATTTTTTCTCCTCTTTTTCCCATTCTCTTCTTAATACTTCAGGTCGGTTTTCTTCTGTATATGAATTTCCAATCTCCCACCCATTAATAAAAGGCTCAAAACGTTCAGCATAAAATGGATTTTCTCTCTTTTGTTTTGCCAACACACAAGTCTCATGCGGATGATCGTAAATTATAGTAGGGTCTATTAACTTATCTTCTACTAACTCTCCAAATATCAACTGTATTGCTACACCTCTTGAATATTCCCCATATTCTATGTTGTAATTTCTTAATATATTTTTAATCTCATCATCTTTCATCTTTTCAATATCTATCTTGGCAAATTTCTTTATAGCTTCTATCATTGTATATCTTTTCCATGGCCTTTTGACATCAATCTCAGTTTCTTGATACTTGAATTTAGTTGTTCCTAAAACTTTTTTTGCAACAAACTCAATCATTTCCTCGCATAAGTCCATGTTCTTCCAGTAATCAGCATAAACCCACATAGTTTCCATCATTAAAAATTCAGGATTATGTGTTTTGTCAATGCCCTCATTCCTGAAATCCTTGCAAAATTCAAATATTTTTTCATATCCTCCAACAACTAATCTTTTCAAATATAACTCATCAGAGATTCTCATATAAACATCCATCTTTAAATCATTCAAAAAACTCTTGAATGGTTTTGCATTTGTTCCACCATATATCGGCTGCAATATAGGTGTTTCTACTTCTATAAATCCTTTTGAAATTAAAAATTCCCTTATTGCATTTATTATTTTAGCTCTTTTTACAAAAACCTCTTTAATCTCTGGATTTGAAATTAAGTCTAAATATCTTTTTCTGTATCTTATTTCAACATCTTTTAATCCATGCCATTTCTCCGGTAACGGTCTTATCCCTTTAGTTAGTAATTCATACTTTTCAGTTCTTACAGTTATTTCCCCTGTTTTAGTTTTAAAAATAAATCCTTTAATCCCAATTATATCTCCAATATCAGTTAGTTTCAATATATTATACGCTTTTTCACCCACTTCATCCTCTTTAATGTAAAATTGTATCTTCCCGCTTTCATCCTGTATATGCCCAAAACTAGCCTTCCCCATCTCTCTAAACGTAACAACCCTTCCAGCTATGCTTATTTTTCTATTGCCTTTTTCATCCTTCTTCAATCCTCTAAATTCCTCTAATAATTTATTAGCATCATCTTTCTTGTCAAAAATATAACTATAAGGGTTAACCCCCAATTTCTTTAATTCTTCTAATTTTTTTAATCTTTGTTTTATTAAATCCCCTTCCATTAAAATCTAGTTAAAATAACCATATAAAAATCTTTTTATAGTTCGTTAATATGAATAATACATGGAAAAGAGGTTTATTTTCATATTACTAATTGTATCAGTATTCGCTCTATTTACTGTTTTCACAGGCTTAAAAACACCAACTTCAAATGTAGTTCTTGAAAAAGGTTCAATAACAATTAAGTCCAGTAGTTGTCTTTTAGATAAAGAATCTTACAATATCTGTATTAACGTAAATTGGGACGCTCCAGAGAATTATTACGTTAAATCTTATATTACAGGGGGAGAAAGCTTAGCAGATGCACCTAAATTTTACACAAGAGACTTTACTTATTGCCAGGAAGTTGATAAAACTCAAGTAAGAAGAGTAGCTAATATCTTCTTGCACGATGAAAAAGACAGATGGGTAAAATTCATCAAAGGTTATAGAATTGAATGTTCTTAAATTTCAGACAGAGTAATAGCTACTTCATGCCTAATCTTTTCTAATTTTTCTTCTGCGTCAGGATTTCCTTCTGTTAAAACATAAGTTAATAGATGTTTACCATATTCTGCAGAATACACGCCTTTAGAAATTCTACCCCGCCATTCTCGATTCAAAGTCAGATTCAATGCATAAAGAGTATCATCAGCTAAATCTCTTGGCCCCAATCTTAGAGTAATATCTTTACAGGTCTCATCAGTCATCAAATTACCGCTAAGCTCAAGGCCATTATCTAAATGAGCTACTTGTTCTTTAGTTAGAAATATTATTGTTTTGCCCTTCTTTACAATACCAAATACTTTATCACAATGCTCTTCATAAATATCATTCATACAAAACAGGTTAGTAATTTAATTTAAAAGTCTTCCTCTACTATTATTATGATAAAATTCCCAAATAATATTTCATTTTTCCAATAAAAAACTCTTTTCTAACAACTTTAAAGTCTTTACAAAATTCAAAGAACTTATCATTGCCCGAAATAACAGCTACATTACCTTGGGCTACAAGTCTAGCTTCTTTAAAAAATTCCCTGTAAACATTAGACAAATCTCTCCATGAAAAAGGTAGACTTGTTACTATTTTAATTTCTTTTTCTTTAAATTTTGTGCTTAGCCAGCTGCAATCCCCTTCTATAAATTCAATATTAGCATTAGCAATCTTGGCATTTAATCTACTTGCTAAAACATTAGAGCCTATATAATCTAAACCAAAAACCTTCTTACAATCCATTAAGCTTGCTTCAATGCATATTGTCCCATCCTTGCAAAAAGGATCAACAAAAATATCATTTTCTTTTAAATTTCCAATCTTGAGTATTGTATAAGCTACACAACCATCTATACTTTGCTTATTTACTTTTACTCTATAATCCCTTCTGGCTAAATTAGAAAATTTCAATAAGCCTACATAGCATTTATCATCAAGAATGTCTACAAAAACAATGTTTTCAGGATTTTTTAAGTCCACCTTAAATCCTTTTTCAAACAAAAATTCTCCAAACTGTCTTTCTACTTCAAGGCTTCTAAACTCATGATCCCCTTCTCTTTTACATTTTACCCTAAAGCTTCCTTTTATGTTAATCTTAATTTTTTTTAGTTTAATAATTAAATTTTCAAAATCGCTGAATTTAAAACTTTCAATTAATTCGTAAACATAATCAAAGAATTTAATGTCTTTTAATGAACTAAATTTAACTCTTCCGTTATCTAACTTTATACCCTTAACAAACTCAGCAACATAATCCTCTAATCCCTTAATACAGACCCCTATATAATCCATATTATAATCCGTCTATATTAGATTTAAATGTTTTTTGTAAGTTCCGTAAATTCAATGATTTTTGATATTCCTTTGTTAAATTCCGGGATATAGAAATATTTAAATACTAGTTACTCTATAATTCGGCATATCTAAATTTTAGATTACTCTATAATTTAGTAGTATACGATTTTAGAAAATGATACTGAAAAGAAAGATATTTGAAAAGCTGAGGAAACAGGAGAAAGATAGAAAAATATCTCTTTTAATTGGAGCAAGACAAGTTGGAAAAACAACTCTATTAAAAGAGCTATTTAGTCAGCTTTCAAGAGAAAATAAGTGTATCTTTTTTGATTTAGACCTAATCTCAGATTATGAAAAAGTAAGCAGTTTTGAAAGCTTATTGAATCTTATTAAGCTAAAAGGCTATAATGAAAATCAGAAAGAATTCTTTTACTTATTCTTAGATGAATTCCAAAAATACCCTTCACTTGTTAAGGTTATGAAAAACGTGTATGACAATCTCCCAAATGTTAAACTATACGCTTCTGGTTCTTCTTCTTTAATAATAAAAAATCAAGTTCAGGAATCTTTGGCAGGAAGAAAAATAATAAACGAGCTTTTTCCACTTGATTTTGAAGAATTTTTAATTTTTAGAAAAGAAGAAAACCTCGCAAAAAATTTGAAAAATATAAGGAAATTAAATGGGGATAAGTTATCAGGGGCATTAAAAGAATACCGAAGGCTATTAGAAGAGTTTATGATTTTTGGGGGATACCCCGAAGTTGTATTGAAAGATACTAAAGATGAAAAAATTCAGGTTATCTCTAGTATCTTTGATTTGTATGTAAGGAAGGACTTAGTAGAGTATCTGAATATAGAAAAGATTTTGAATGTCAAGAAACTAATAGAATTTTTAGCGGTAAACAATGGTCAGAAGATAAAATATGAAGAAATTTCAAAGATTAGTTCATTAAATTTTAATGAGATAAAAAGATATTTAGAAATACTTTCTGAAACTTATTTTATTAAAGAGATACGGCCTTTTTTCACAAATAAAAACAAAGAGTTAGTCAAAATCCCAAAAATATACTTTGTAGATAACGGCGTGAGAAACTATTTCATAAATAACTTCAATGACCTAAGGTTAAGAGAAGATAGCGGATTTTTGTTTGAAGGGTTTGTTTTATCCGAATTAATCAAAAAAGAAATAAAGATTATTAGGTTCTGGAACGATAAAAACCTTGAAGAGGTTGATTTTGTTTTAGAACAAGACGGAGAAATAATCCCTGTGGAAGTTAAATTCAAAGAGGATTTAAAGTCAGTTGATTTCTCAGGTTTAAACACCTTTCTAAATTCTTACAAGAAAATTAAGAAGCTTTATTTAATAAGCTTAAACAAACAAAAAAATGAGAAGAAAATTTTATTGAGGCTTCCTTATTTAGTCGGGGGAGAATTATCTTCTGAATAAATAATTCCAACATATTCCATTAATACTCAATTAAAAAATTATCAAATTCGTTTTTAAATGTTTCATTCTTGATTTTTATTTTTTCAACAACAGCACTTTCAGGGCCTTTTTTACAAAAACTTACTAATTTGTTTAATGCCTTTTTATCTCCTTCAGCAACAACCAATAGGTCATCTTCAGGCGTATTCTTGACATACCCCTTAATGCCTAAATCTCTAGCAAGGTCTCTTACATGCGCCCTGAAAAATACACCAGTTACTTTTCCTATTATCCTTATAGATACCCTTTCCATAAACTGAATTATAGGTAATTCGACATTAAAAATATTCTGTATCTGTAATATATAAAAAAGAAAAAGTAGTTTAACCTCTAGCTAATACATAGATAGCTTTTAGTGAAACTATAATGCTTGCTGGTGATAAAAACAATAGTATATTTCTCAATATTGTTCCTATGGCCCCGCCGTAATTAAGATTAAGACCGCCAACAGCTAACATTAATGCTATAACTGCCAATAAAAACGGACCTGTTTCAACAGCTGTTATATTCAAAAGACCAACTATGATTCCTAATAACAACATTATTCCCTTAAGCTCAGGAAAACCTGGAATCCCGCTTAATATTGCAATTAACAAGCCGATTACAAAAGCCCATCTACCAATTAAGGCTAAATTATTCATGTTTGATGCTTTCTTTGCCACTAATCTCACCTCCTTTATATTTCTTTAATTTTGTGATATATAAAGCTTTTTTACTATGTATGTGTTGTGAATTAAATTTCAAAATTTAAGAAAGCTTAAAAACAATTCATTAACAAGGAAGTATTATGTTAGGAAAGATTATAGGTAAAACAACAACAAATGATTTCAAATTGTCCTTGGAGCAGCCAGCTAAAAAATTAGATTACCTTAAAGCAGAACATAAAGAGCATGGAACCATCTTAGCCCAAATTCTTGAGATAGAAAAAACAAATAATGAAACGATAGCAATCTGCACCGTAGTTGGTTTTAGGGATAAAAACAAATTATTAAAGCTATTAAGAACCCCTTTGGAACCAAACTCAGAAATATTTAAAGCAGAAGACTCTTTAATAAAATCAGTTCTAGGTCTTGAAAATACTCCAAATTCAGCATTTATTGGAACCTTAGATGGCTATGAAAATATTAAAGTATTCCTAGATTTAAATAAATTAATAACTAAACACTGCTCAATCTTAGCAAAATCAGGCTCAGGAAAATCTTATGCCTCTTCAGTTTTATTAGAAGAACTATTATTAAGAAACATTCCAATTGTAATAATTGATCCTCATGGAGAATATCAATCTTTAAAATTTCCAAACACAGAAAACAAAGATAAATTAGCAAAGTTTAATCTAAAGCCAGCTAGTTTTTTAAACAAAATCCAGGAATTCTCAACAGATATCTCAATTAATCCTGGCTGTTTTCCATTAAAAATGTCAAACAAGGCCTTAACCGCATCAGAATTATTGCATCTATTGCCTGTCAATCTATCTTCAAACCAGCAGGGAATTTTATATTCTTCTCTAAAACATATGAAACAAATTGACTTTGAAAACTTAATCTTCCAATTAGAGCAGGAAGAAAGCTCCGCAAAATTTACATTAATAAACATTATAGAATATGTAAAGTCATTGGATTTATTTTCAGATAACCCAACATTGCCTCAGGATTTAGTTAAGCCATCAAAAGCTTCAATCATAAACTTAAGAGGTGTTCCACCAGAAGTTCAGGAAGTAATTGTCTATAAATTAGCAAGAGATTTGTTCATGGAACGAAAGAAAAACAATATCCCCCCATTTTTCCTTGTAATAGAAGAAGCACAAAATTTTGCCCCAGAAAGGAATTTTGGTGAATCAAAATCTTCTTCTATCTTAAGGCAGATTGCTTCAGAGGGCAGGAAGTTTGGTTTGGGCTTATGCATTATCTCCCAAAGAAGTGCAAGAGTAGACAAAAATGTCCTAAGCCAGTGCTCTACACAAATTATACTTAAAATAACAAACCCAAATGACATTAAAGCTATTTCAAATTCATTGGAAGGGATAAATTCCCAGACAGAATCCGAGATTCAGGGCCTATCAATTGGCACAGGGATGGTTGTTGGTGTTGTAGATTCGCCCATCTTTGTTAATATCAGGACAAGATTAACAAAACACGGCGGTGAAGCAATTTCAATATTGCAAAACTCACAAATCACAGATGTTTATGCTGATTCCAATGAAGCTCTTTTGCCAGTTATCAAGCCAGTTTTATCAACCCAAGATATAAAATCATTGAATCCAGGAAAAGAAATAAAAGTTAAAATCATTCCATCATCTTTGGTATTAACAGATTCTTGCAGCATATTATTAAATTTAAACAATGGAGAAATTGTTACGAATTTGGAAGAAGGAACAGGAATTAAACTTAATTCTTTATCTCTTCCTCAAATATCTCCTCAGCAAAAAGCAGTATTAAATCTTGTTCTAAGCTTGAAAAAATTCAAAGCATCAGATATATTCGCAAAAGCAAAAGTCCAGTTCTCAGAGTTATATGATATTATTCATGCTTTACATCAAAAAGGATACATAAAAAAAGTCAATGAGCATTATGAGATTAGTGAAGCCCTAGAAAAGATACTAAACATAAAATCACTTTCATTCACAGGAAAGATTGATTATATTAACATAAGCTATGATGAAATGCTTGGAATTAATTTTAATCCTGACGATTTATTAATAGAATTAAAAAATTATCTCAACATTAAAGAAAAGAAAAATTGCAACTTAGTTGTTTATGAGATTAAAAAAACCCAGACATAGGCATCTGAAAAGAATTTGCTAAATGTAATCTTACCTCAAGAGCAGTTCCTTCTTTACCAGACTCTAAAATCTTAATAAGTTTCCCAGTTTTTCTGCGAAAGCCACCTGGTGACACATCCCCCAAACCGCCATTTCTCATATAGAGTTCGTTTATTCCGTTTAATGTAAGTAATAATTCTTTCAGTAGTTTGTATGTAAGTTTATATTCTGTATAGGCCATAAACCATTCTCTTAAATTGCAATTTAAAAACTTTATTAATCATCGATTTTTAATAAACTCCTGGTTCCATAAAAACTTTATCAGTCCTAACACCAACACCCTTCTCTAATTTAAGCATCTCATCACTATTCATCATCGCCTTCCCAATAAAGATTAATTCTTTTTTTAAAGTCATCACAGCAGCAATATTGCCCTTCTCAATGTCACTTTCTAATTTGGATATTCCCCCAACATACAAATCTGCTCCATGGGCTAATTTGTCAACTGCACTGTCTAAAACAAACACTTGGGGTAGATGTTGAACAGCAGATTCTATGGGCTTTATTATTTTTTTAATAGATTTTTCATCTCCAGACTTCCAAAATTCATAACCATCTTTTAAATCATGCAAACTATAAATCTCTTTTTCATTAAAAGGCCCGGCTTTTGTTCTTATCAATTGTAGCATATGTGCATTGCTTCCTAGTTTATTGCCAATCTGTTCACAAAATCTTCTTATGTAAGTTCCTGCTTCACATCCAACTCTAAACAAAACATCTCTTCCCTTAACTTCCATAACATCCAAATAATAAACCTCTCTTTCCCTTTCAACTCTTTTAACAGCAGATTTCAAAGGAGGTAATTGTTTTATTTTTCCGATTAAATTTTTACACGCTTTTTTTATTTTATCCTCGCTAAAGTCTTCATGTAAATGCATCAAGCAAACATATTCCTTTCCAGCGCTTAACAAAACCTGAACAATTTTTGTAGCTCTGCCTAAAGCAACAGGCAAAACACCAGTCACATTAGGATCTAAAGTTCCGGAATGTCCACATTTATTTAAATTCAAAATTTTCTTTACATGATCTGATACTTGATGCGAACTAGGGCCTTGAGGCTTATTCAAGCATATCATTCCTGAATTTAATAATTCCTCAACGCTTCTTTCAGAAGGTTTCTTGCCTTTATTCAAGTCAGTTTCAGATTCTTTTCTTACTAATATTTCTCGTTTAATCTTCTCAAATGGTAACTTATCCATAATCTTATAACAGAAAATACAGTTTAAATATTTTTACTTATTTTTTTAACACTCTTTTTAGGTTTCTCTACTTTTAATTTAGTCTCTTTCTCGGGTTTAACTTCAATTTTTTCCCCTTCAACTTTTAATTCTGTTTTAACGTCTTCAATCTTAGTTTCTAATTTCTTTTCTTCTTTAGGTTTAACATTAGTCTCTTTCTTCAAAGGTATTGAAACAGTAGGTTCTATAGGTGCATCAAATAACTCAGCATAAGCATAGTTTATTTTGTCTTTTTCTACAAATTCAACCTTAACTTTAACCCTATTAGGCGCTCTTGTTCTTCCATATTGTAATAAATGCATATTCAAATAAGGGCCAATTTTAACTATTCTTTTTGTATGTCTTGTTAAAAACTTTTGAACAGTTCTAACTCCTCTCTTGCTTTTTCTCCATGAACATGCCTTTTCAACTGCTTTTGTTAATGGAATAATATAAATCTTCTCAGCCATTTTACACCTTTAACCTTCCTCGTTTCCAGTTTCTTTTAATTGATGTATTTCTCATCGGATGCACAACTCTTCCTTTTCCATGTGCCTTCGGAACTGTCCAGAATGGAGCCCACTTTGTCTGGCTATTGCTTTTTCCTAGTCTCTTCTTAAACGCTCTTGTTTTTGCTCTTGCCATTTTATTTTTTTAGTCTAAACTCCTTCTTTGGTTCTTCTATCATTCTAAGTAAGTTTAAAAATTCTTTATCACTTAATTGTTCTTTTATATGTCCTTGATTAACAGCCTCTAATATCAAACCGCAAACCCTCAAGGATTTATCAGGAAATGCTAATTTCAAATTTCCAAATCGGTTTAATGCTTCCTTGCTTAAAAATTTCTTTGCATTCTCTTCTATTAATTCTATCTGTTTCTTTAGTCTTACTTGTTCCTGTAATTGAATTAATTCTTGTTGTTCCATCTTACTTAGAAACCTTTGCTATTTGAGTTAAAAGTTTTTTACCCTTTGCAGTTATTAATCTTCCCTTTCTTCCTTTAATGTCTTTTTTTTCTATAAATCCGCTTGCTTCTAATTGCTGTAATATAACCCTTGCAATCTTTCCAGATCCCTTGTAAACTCTTTCTGGCTTATATCCTCTGTTTTTTCTCTTGCTGTAATACCCAGTTAATTTGCTTACACCCATGGGCCCAAACATATAAACCTTCCTTAGCACTGACCCTGCCCTTATATACCACCAGTCTCTTTTATCAGGCACTCTTTCCTGCCCTACACCTGTTCTTACAAATCTTGCCCATTCAGGCATCTCCATTGTTTTAACTTTTTTTAATTCTTCAGCAGTCTTACTAAGAAGCTTATCCACATCCACATCATAAATGCCTGTCATTCTTTTAAAGCCCCCAAACTATTTTAAAAGCCTTTCTGTTTGTTTAAACAATTGTAGTATCCTGATATTTTTGCATAGCAACTCTATCCTATATTTTCCAGTATCCATTTTTACTCAAATCTCCTGAAGAACAGCCCAATTAAGCTTTCAGGTCTTAATTTATTTAAGACCGCTTCATTTGGCGTTATCCCTTCTTTTCTGTTTAATCCAAGATGAATGGTGTTGTTATACCATTCAATAAACTTTTCAAAGCTTTTAAATTC
>Ga0209542_10001255_pt1 | contig 60042 bp, 67 predicted proteins | sample RifCSPhighO2_01_FD_184028 | JGI IMG/M metagenome (GOLD analysis project Ga0209542, IMG submission 184028) | Soil microbial communities from Rifle, Colorado - Rifle CSP2_plank highO2_0.1 (SPAdes) (version 2) | ecosystem: Environmental > Terrestrial > Deep subsurface > Rock core/Sediment ...
AGTTGGGCATTCTTTTCTATGTGATTGACTAATTCTTCGGCAGTTCGATTATAGCCTATTAAAAGCACGCGATTGATGGGTTTGCCAAAGCTTAAAAGAGTATTATATAAACCTCGCCAGATATATAGGGAAAGCCCAAAGATTACTAGAAAAATAAATAAGTTTGTTCGGGGAGTGATGACTAGGGGTAGAAGATAGAATAATAAAATCGCTAAGGCGCCATTGATTGTCACTAATGCAAAGAATTTTTTGGTAAAATCCGGATTATTTTTAAGGGAGCGAAGATCATAAATACCACCAATGTAAGAAATTAAAATCCAGAGAAAAAGAACAAGGGTAAATGGCCCGAAATGTGTAGAAAAAAATTCTTCAAAGCCGTGTCTATATCGGTCGGTGCCATAACGGAGAACAAGAGTAGCAGTTAAGGCAAAATAAAAAATAACAATATCGCCGACGAGCAGCATTATTTGCTTTAATTTGACAATTGTATCCATTGCCCCTATCTTAATAAATAAAGGCTCATATTACAAACTATTTTTTTATGAATAAAGATTATTTTTTACCGCTAAGTATTTTGGTGGCGGCAGTTTTAATAGGCGGTTCCGTAATTTATAGCACGGGAGTAAAAACAGTTGGCCGGGATCAGGTTGCTGGCTTGGGGAATATAGCTGGCGCCGTTTTAACCGATGAACAATTAGTTGATGATGATATTGTTTTGGGCGATCCGAAAGCGCCAGTGACTATTGTAGAATTCGGTGATTATCAATGTCCCTTTTGCGGAAGGTTTTTTAGCCAAACTGAATCTCAAATAAAAAAGGACTATGTTCAGGCTGGCAAAGTAAAAATGGTTTATAGGGATTTTGCTTTTTTGGGTCCAGAATCTAAAACCGCGGCTTTGGCGGCGCAGTGCGCAGGAGAACAGGGCAAATATTGGGCTTTTCATGACCGTCTTTTTGAAATTGAAGTTGCCGATGGCGTAGAGCATAACGGCAATTTATCTACTAGCTTGATGAAATCTTTAGCTAAAGAATTAGGCTTGAATCAAAGCCCATTCAATACTTGCTTAGATTCAGGAAAATATAACGCCGAGATTGAAAAAGATTATAACGATGGCGTTGCCGCGGGTGTTGCCGGCACTCCTGCTACTTTTGTTAATGGCAAGCTAGTAGAAGGAGCACAGCCCTATTCAGTATTTAAAGATCTTATTGAAGCGGCTTTGAACAAGTAACTTCTCGTTGTATCATGAATTTATGTGGAATGGTTGGCTTAAGCTGCTTTTAGGAATTTGGCTTATAGGATCTCCTTGGATTTTAGGTTATTGGAAGGTTTCTGCTGCATTATGGAGCCAAATTATTGTCGGAGTTTTATTAGTTTTGTTGTCTTTATGGCAGCTTGTCGGCAAAGAAGATAATTTGTCATAATGAGATTATGAAAAGCGTTAAAATTTATTCTACCCCCACTTGCGTTTATTGTAAGATGGCAAAAGATTTTTTTCAGACCCACAATATTACTTATCAAGAATTTAATGTGGCAGAAAACGATCAAGCGAGAGATGAAATGGTAGAGAAATCTCATCAGTTGGGTGTGCCGGTGATTGACATTGATGGAGAAATTTTAGTGGGGTTTAACCGTTCAGAATTGGAGCGGGTTTTGGGTTTAACTAAGTAAATTTTAGATTTATGTACGATTTGATTATTATTGGCGGCCCGCCCAATTTTTGGGCGAGGCTCGCCCTACTTAATTTATGATTTATGATTTAATTATCGTGGGTGGCGGTCCGGCTGCCGTGGCGGCGGGTGTTTATGCCGCAAGAAAAAAGTTAAAAATTTTAGTGATTGCTGGCAAAGATGGTTTTGGCGGGCAATCTTTAGTTTCCGCGGATGTTCAGAATTGGATTGGCACTAAATCAGTTTCTGGCTTTGATTTGGGAAAAATGTTGGAGGAACATCTTCGATCTCAAGATGAGGCGGAGGTTTTAGAAGATTTTGTAATGAAGGTTGAGAAAATGTCCGCGGGCTTTAGGGTACATACAGAGAATGCTAAAGCTTTGGAAACCAAAACAGTTTTGGTGGCCAGTGGAAGCCGGAGGAAAAAATTGGGCGTTTCCGGGGAAAAAGAATTAGATGGCAGGGGAGTAGCCTATTGTTCTACTTGTGACGCGCCTTTGTTTAAAAATAAAATCGTTGCCGTTGTTGGCGGTGGCAATGCTGGCTTGGAGGCAGTTGTAGATCTTTTATCTTATGCCACTAAGATATATTTACTGGCGTCTGGAGATAAATTGAAGGGAGATCCTATCACGCAGGAGAAAATTGTTAAGTCTGGTAAAGTAGAAATCATTTTACAAGCAAAGACTTCGGAGATTTTAGGTGATAAATTTGTGTCCGGCCTTAAATATGATGATGGAATTTCAAAGATAGCAAAGGAATTGAAATTGGATGGAGTATTTGTAGAAATTGGTTCTGTTTCTAACACTGACTTTGTCAAAGATTTAGTACAAGTTAATAAATATGGCGAGATTATTGTTGATCATAAGACTCAGCGGACTTCTTTAGGGGGCATTTGGGCTGCCGGCGACGTCACCGATGTTGCCTATAAGCAAAACAATATTTCCGCTGGCGATGCTATAAAGGCGGTTCTGAATATTTACGATTATTTGAATAAGAATCTGTAAGATTTTAGGCGCGGAATTGGATAGGCGTAGTTTTGACGAATAGAATTAATTTTCTTAAAATTGAATACATCTTTTATGTATGGCCTAAATAATTGGTTCATAGTTTTGATTGGTGTGGTTATCGCGGTTTTTGGGGCATATGTTGTTCCCACGGATTTTTTGGGTTTGTCTAATTTAGAAGGTGGCGTTTTGGGTGAAGGAGAATTAGCGGCAGTGATTGATATTGCGAATCCCGATATTTTAGAAGAAGAAGTCGATTTATCTTCTGTTATATCTGATGAAATTGTTAAAGAAGAAATTGAAAGCGTTGTAGAAATTAAAGAAGAGCTGGCAGAGTCACCAGTTTTACTGGAAACAATTTTAGGGCCGGTTAAGGTAGAAACAGTTGTTCCGTCTGTAACAGAACTAATTATATCTTTTTGTCTTTTTAATGTTGCTGGCACGCCCAGCCATAAAGATTTAATTATTAATGAGATTGCTTGGATGGGCTCTGTAAATAGCGCGAATGACGAATGGATTGAGTTGAAAAATATTTCCGGTCAAGAATTGGATTTATCCGGCTGGCAATTGGTGGATTTGGGCGAGCAAATTAAAATTCAGCTGGATGGCAAACTTCCGGCTGGCGGATTGTATCTATTAGAGAGAACTGATGATAATTCTTTGCCTTTGGCAGTGGCGGATAAAATTTATACTGGCGCTTTAGGTAATGTTGGTGAGGGTTTACGTTTATTTGCTCCGCAATGTGTTTTAGTTGATGAGGTGATGGCGGCGCCGGATTGGCCCGGAGGCGATTCTTTATACAAAAGAACAGCTGAGAGGACTGCCGCGTTATTATGGCAATTTTCTAGTGAGACTGGCGGGACTCCAAAATTAGAGAATAGCGCTGGGTTTGTTTTACCTGTTGTAGAAGAGAATAACAGCTCATATCCAACCCCCCCAGATAATCAGGAGCAACCGTTACCTGAGAATAATCAAAATAATCCCGCGCCCGCAACTAGCAATGTTACCCATATTTTAATCAGCGAAGTTTTATTTGATGTCGAGGGTTCAGATACCGGGAAAGAATTTATTGAGATTTATAATCCTACGAATCAGGCCGCGGATATTTCTAGCTGGTCTATCCAACATCTTTCCGGCAGCGGCAGTTTAACTAAGAAAAATTTTGAAGCTGGTGATAATATCGCGCCTAAAAGTTTCTTTTTGATTTGGCTGGGCAGTAATTCGCAAGCAGATATGACGTGGTCTAGCGGCAGTTTAAATAACACCAGCGCCACCATTTATTTGGTTGATAATCAGGATTTAGTTTCAACCACTACTACGCTAGTTGTGGTTGATACGGTGAATTATGATATTGCCGCTCTTTCCGGGTTTGTTGCCGGTCAGAGCTTAGAGCGAGAAACTTATTCGGGCAGCTGTGTTTCCGCGCAAGGCAGCAGTGAATATCTTGGTAATGGCTGTGATACCGATAGCGCGTCGGATTTTGAATTGCGGGCTATTCCTAATCCACAGAACGCACAAAGTTTGCCAGAGCCGCGTTAATCTTTGATTTGTGATTTGGTGGTATAATATAATTATAAAAAATGCGTAATAAAGCGTTTCTGAAGATTGTTATTTTAACAGCTTTGTTAACAGCTCCATTTTTTGTTTTCATCCTAAGTCCGCTTGAGGGATTCGCTCAAACGGAACAGCTGACCGTTGAAGCTCTGCAAAAACAAATTCAGCAGCTTTTAAACCAAATTCAGGATTTACAAAAACAAGTTGTTAATCTGGAGTTGGAATTGGGTGTTCAGGAAACCGCGCCCGCCGCTGATACGGCCGCACCCGCTGTTTCTCCATCTTCTTTGCCTATTTTTTTGCGTTCCCTATCTCTTGGTTCAAGGGGAGATGACGTGAGAGAATTACAAAAATATTTGGCGCAGGATAAAGCAATTTATCCCGATGGTTTAATTACTGGCTATTTTGGCCCGTTAACCCAGCAAGCGATTCAAAAATTTCAAAAAAAATATGAAATTGTCAGCTCCGGAACTCCGGAAACTACCGGTTACGGTATTATTGGGCCAAAAACTATTGCTAAGTTTAAAGAATTTGTCGAACAAGGATCAGCTGCCACTCCGGCAATACCAGCCACTCCCGCGGTGCCAGGAGTAATTCCGGCTATACCGGCTACTTCAGCAGTACCACCTAGTTTATCCACTACGACACTCCCAGTAACTATTGTTCCGCCGGTTACTCCGCCGGTTGCGATATCATCTACCACCACCCCTCCAACTGTTACGCCGCCCATAGTTGAATCTCCAATTTCGCCTACCACGGTTTCTAATCAAGCTGTTCCCGCCTGGGTTCGTTTATTCGGTTCATCTAACTCTTATGGCATAACGATTGATGGTTTAAATAATATTTATATTGTCGGGGACGCTTCTAGTATGTTGGATGGGCAGATTAATTCGGGTGGCGATGATGCTTTTATTGCTAAATATGACGGCGATGGCAATAAGGCTTGGACTCGACTGGCGGGCAGCGTTTATGGCGATTACTTCAAGTCGGCGGCCGTGGATAATTCTAATAACATTTATGCTGTTGGTTTGACTTATAAATCTGTTGATGGACAAACTCATTTTGGAAATACCGATGCCTTAATCATTAAATACGATGCCAGCGGCAGTAAACTTTGGACTCGGCAGTTTGGCGCTTCGCTTAATGACCAACTTTATGGCGCGTCCATTGATGGATCCGGCAATATTTACGCCGCTGGGCTTACGGACACCGCCCTTGATAATCAAACCAATGCGGGATTAATGGATGCGTTGTTAGTTAAATATAACAACAGCGGCAGTAAGCTTTGGACCCGACTTTTAGGAGGCTACAGTTATGATAGAGCCGTTGGTAGTATTGGCGTTGATAGTTCCGGCAATGTTTATATAGCCGGCTGGACGCGTGAAGCTTTAAGCGGCCAAATTGCCAGCGGGTCGGATGATGCTTTTATCGCTAAATATGACAGTAGTGGTCAGCTGTTGTGGATTAAGCAATGGGGATCAAGTGGCAACGATAATGCGTTTGCTTTAGCTATCAAAGGAAGCAATATTTATGTTGTTGGACAGACTAATGGTTCTATAGATTTTCAATCAAGACAAGGCGAGTATGACGCATTTATTTCTCAATATGATTTGAGTGGTAACAGGATTTGGAGTCGGCAGTTTGGTAGTTCTAATTTTGATAGCGCTAAAGCAGTGGCGATTGATAGTAATGGCAATGCTTATGTCGCGGGAGAAATTGGAGGGGTTTTAGATGACCAAACCAATGCCGGAGGGACTGACGCATTTGTAGTTAAATATGACAGTGCTGGGAATAGGATTTGGACTAAATTATACGGTGTAGCCGGATCTGACACAGCTAATGGAGTAGCGGTGGATGGCGCCAGCAATGTTTATATCACTGGGAAAACAGTTGGCGGGAATGTTTTTCTAGCAAAATATCCGCAGGTGGAAACCGTTGCGGTTGCACCCACGACTACAGTTACGACTACTACAACTCAAACTGCGCCGACAACCACCACGACAACGACTGTCACTACCGGTACCGACACAACTCCGCCAATTGTTTCTTTATCCGGATTAAGCGCCACGGTGTCTTATTCCGGCATTAACCCTTTTAATATTACTAGTTCAGACAATGTGGGAGTAATAGGGATTCAGGTGAAGAAGAACGGCAGTAATTTTGGATCGGAAATTGTAGCCACCAGCACGGCGTCTTTGCCGAGCATCTATGAAATTTCTTGGGATACCACCAACGAATCTAACGGCTCATATGTTTTTTCAGCAGTTGTGCGAGACGCAGCGGGTAATGTAACCACCGTTTATGCTAATACCGTGACTTTGAATAAAACCTCTAGCACAACCACATCTTCTACCGCTACCACTGCCACGGATATAATGCCGCCGGTAATTTCTTCAGTAAGTACAATGGATCCGGCCGCTAACAGCGCCACCATTATTTGGTTGACTAATGAAGCGGCGGATTCGCAAGTGGAGTATGGTTTGACAACTTCTTATGGAAATTCAACAACAATAAATACTACTTTAAAAACCGGACAATCTATAGGTTTAACAGGTTTAACATCGGGTAGCACTTACCATTACCGTGTTAAATCTAAAGACGCGTTTGGAAATTTAGCGACGAGTGGCGATTATACCTTTATTACTTTATCAGATAGTACTATTCCGTTGCCGCCATCTGGACTGACATTAACATTAGGAAGCAATAGGACAGTTAGTTTGAGCTGGACAATACGCACCTATACGACCTATCAAAAGATTTTGCGGCGCGTTGCCGGCACAACAGCGTATACTCAATTAGTCGAACTTAATGCTTATGAGTATACTTACAGCGATACTTCTTTACCCTTTTCATCAACAGAAACCACTTATGAATATGCGGTACAAGAATGTTCCTCTGCCGGTTGTTCGTCAAATGCCACCCAGACTATAGTTGTGCCAGCTAATACAGTTTCCACTACTGACATCACTCCTCCGGTAATTTCTAATATTCAGGTAACAAATATAACTGCATCAAGCGCAACTGTCACCTGGACTACTAATGAAGCTTCAAACAGTATCATCAAGTATGAAACAAACTACGCACTTTTATTTCCACAAAGAACAGACGTAGCGGATTTAGTTATTAATCACAGTGTGAATCTTAGCGGTTTGACTGCTGGAACAGCTTATTATTACTATGTTCTTTCTATAGATGCTAGCAACAATCATGTCTATAGCGATAATAGAACATTTACAACTCTTGCTGCCGCCAGCACTTCCACTGCTACATGCTCCAATTTAACATTTGGACTATCTTCAACATTTAGTGGACCAATAGATAATAAAACCACCTACATACTTGGCGAGAACGGCTATGTGACCTATAGTTGCCCTTCAACGGTTTATGTGTGCATGAGAATAATCAATCCCTCTGGGGTAGTAACAAATATTGGCTGTCACACCGCAACATCCGGTATAGATGGTTTTGGCACTTATTCGGTAGGAAATCATACCGCTCGCGCATGTTATGGCGCTACGGGCACTACGGATTGCCCGACAATTGCCGCATCTCTACCGTTTACGGTCATTGCTGCATCTGCTAGTAGCGCTGAACAAAGTAGTTTAGCCTTACTGTTGAATATTTTATTTCAAAAATTGAAGGCGCTTCAGGAATTATTGGGACAATAACTTTTAAGCCTCGTGTGGGATTTACTGACACACCCATTTACAGCTTGTGGATGGCGGCGGAGTTTTTGACTCTTGAATAGAGTAGGGCGGTTCCTCCGGATTTTTTTCTTCCGGAGCCAGAATTTCCGCGGTTTTTTTGATTATTGCGGTGGTTACTTTATTGATCGGGCTTTGTTCTTCATTGGCGTCTTTTATTTTTTCCACGATTTTTTCTATGTTTTCAATTTGTTGGATAATTTCTTTAGTTGAAGGAAGCTGATCAAGGTTTTTTTCGGAAACTGATTTTTTAAGCTCGGCAATATTGTTTTCTAGCTTAGAGATCAGCGTTTCTCTTCGTTCTGCGGGCGTGTGGATTATCGGGTCTATGGCTTTCTCAATTTTATTTTCAATCGTGTCCGGAACTATAAAAGATAAAAGCGCTAAAGCTTTTTCTTTGATTCCGACAGGCAGGAAATTAATAACAATAATAACTCCGACAGCGACGACGAAGAGTTTAATAAGAATGCTCAACATTACTATTTTTGAATTGAGGTTTTAAGTTCGGAAAGTATTCTTTGGGATTCCGAAATAATGTTTTTTACGGTTGGATCAGAGCTTACTTTATCTTGAAGGTTTTTGAGGTTAGACTCTAGTTGGTTAACTAATTCGGTTTTGGAATCCGATGGTTTGGCTACGATGTTTTCTACGGTATCTAAAATTGTTCTGGTTAAGCCATTGGGCAGGAAGTATAAAATAACCAAGACAATGATGGCGAAAATCGCTATATTAATAAGTAATCGAATGAGTTTGAACATGCTTTCATTATATCATATTCATTTTCTTGGAATTAAAAACCCAGCTTCAAAGGCCGGGTTTTATAATTAACTATTAGTTTCTATTGTTTTATTGGAGAAAGATTTAATTGGACAAGCAAAAATTCGATGTCTTCAATAGCGTGAAGGTATAGTGCGGAGACGGCTTCATTTTCTTCGGGATGAAAATCGAAATAATTGTTTTCATGTTCGCGATAGTTCCGGATCCGTTTTTGGATCGCCGCGATTCTAGCGCGCGTTTTTTTCGGCGACTTCTGAATAAAGTCGGCTCGCAACATAAACACCTCCTGAATTTGTTTAAGTACCGGTATCTATTGTATATTTTATCTTAAGCTTTGTCAAATTATGATTATTATTCTTCATAATATTAGGAGCTTATATAATGTGGGTTCAATTTTTCGGACTGCCGATGCGGCGGGCCCTGTTAGAAATAGCCCACTCCAAAGGCCCTCCTGGCGCGCTAGCGCGGGCGTAATTTCTAACGGGGCGGGCATAGAGAAATTATATTTATGCGGAATTACTCCAACTCCGATAGATAGGTTTGGGAAATTGCGACCGCAACTTGGAAAAGTTTCTTTAGGCGCGGAAAAAAGTGTTGCCTGGGAATATTGCAAGTCCATAGCGGCCTTAATTAAAAAATTAAAAAATCCGTCAGTAGGCGGAGGTTATAAAATTCTGGCAGTTGAGCAGTCTAAAAAATCTATTCCTTATTATAAAGTGGCCCTTCGACAAGTTCAGGGCAAAAATAAGCTGGCGCTTATTTTTGGCAATGAAGTTCGCGGTTTGCCGCCGTCAGTTTTGAAATTAGCAGACAAGATTTTGGAAATTCCAATGAGGGGCAAAAAGGAATCATTGAATGTGGGTGTAGCATTTGGGATAGTGGCATTTCGTTTGCTTTATCCATAAATTCTTTTCAGAAAACAATTTATTTTCCTCAATTTAAAAGTAAAGATTTGGTGTATAATTAAATAATGAAAAGATTTTTTGTTGTTGTTGGGCTTTTTGTCATATTTTTGATTGTTTCTGTTTTGTTTGTATCAGTAAGAGAAACAAAAGAAGGGTTAACGGTTAGTAAGGTTAAGATTGGTTTAGCGGCTTTTGATGTGGAGGTGGCAGATACCGCTTTTTTGCAGACTAAGGGGCTTTCGGGCCGAGAATCATTGCCTAAAAATTACGGCATGCTTTTTATTTTTGATGACTTACAGAAACGCAGTTTTTGGATGAAAGATGTCCAATTTCCATTGGATTTTGTTTGGATAAGAGATAACAAGGTTGTTGGCATGGTTTATGGGGCAGAACCGGAAGTAGGCGATAATTTAACTATCTATGAATCTCCGGAGCTGGTGGATATGGTTTTGGAAGTGAATGCCGGAGAGCTCACTAATTATGGGATTAAGATAGGAGACGCCGTTATTATAAATTTTTAATTATTAGTATAATAAAGTTATTATGGCAAAAATAGCAATCAATGGTTTTGGGAGGATCGGCCGATTATTTTTTCGGCAGGCTTTTGGTAAAAAAGGTTTAGAGATAGCGGCGATTAATGATTTGGGCGACATTGAAAATCTGGCGTATCTATTAAAATATGATTCGGTTTATCGGACTTATGATAAAGAAGTGAAATTTAAGCGCGATGCGGGTGGCGTTGGCGGAGAGCTGATAGTGGATGGAAAGAGCATTAAAGTTATTCAGGAGAAAGAGTTGGGGAAATTGCCGTGGAAGGAGATGAAAATTGATGTGGCAATAGAAGCAACGGGCGCTTTTGAATCTTTTGAAAAATCAGCGCCGCATGTAATTTCGGCAGGAGCCAAGAGGGTGGTGATTTCCGCTCCGGCGAAAGACGCAGAGGGCGTGGCTGGCGGACGGACTATTCTTTTGGGAGTGAACGAAGATCAATTTAAAACCTGTAAAGTTTCCTCTAATGGTTCTTGCACCACTAATGCTACTGCTCCGGTGGCGGCTATTATGCACGAAGCCCTTGGCATTCAAAAAGCTTTCTTAGCCTCTACCCATGGTTATACCGCCACTCAAAATTTAGTGGATGGGCCGACCAGAGGAAAAGATTTTCGCCGCGGGCGCGCGGCGGCAGTGAATATCGCTCCGTCTTTTACCGGAGCGGCAATTTCTGTTACTCGGGGTATTCCGGAATTAGCAGGAAAGTTTGATGGTATTGCTTTGCGCGTTCCGATTGTTACGGGTTCTTTGGCGGATTTTACTTTTTTAACTAAGAAAAGAACTTCGGTTGAGGAAGTGAATGAAATTTTTAAGAAAGCGGCAAAATCCGCGCGTTGGAAAGGAATTTTGGGAGTAACGGAAGATCAATTGGTTTCTTCCGATATCATTGGCATGGATTACGCCGCGATGGTGGATCTTCAATATACGAAAGTTGTTGATGGCGATTTAGTAAAAGTTCTGGCTTGGTATGACAATGAGTGGAGTTATGTTACTACGCTTGTTCAGCACGTAATGAAAGCGGCGGAAAATTTGTGAAGCCGCACATTATTATTTATTATCTTACTCTTTTTGGAGTTGCGGCGGTGGTTGCGGCGAGTTTTATAAATTTGGGCAAGGCGTTAGAGAACCAGTATTTAGCCGTAGAGCAGGCAAGGCGATTGGAAATTGAGTCCTCTAGGTAGTGTAAACTTGACTTAAAGATTATCTTAAGATAATCTTTAATTATGACTAAAATAGCTGGACTAAAAGAGTTGCGGGAAAATACCGAATCTTATATCAAATCCATTCAAAAGGGAGATTCTTTTGTGATCGTTAGGCGATCTAAGCCTGTATTTAAAATAACCCCGATTAGCGAAGAAGACGAAATCTGGGAAGATGTTGTGGATTTTACGAAAATCAAGAAAGGCGGCCTTCCGTTGAAGGAGGCGCTTGTTAAGGTTCATTCATGGACAAGTTCGAAAAAGCATTCAAAAAGTTAATTGTTCAAGAACAGCGTCAGTTAAAAGAAATCCTAGCCCAGTTAGAAGCTGGGTTTTTTAAAAATCTGGATATTAAGAAATTGAAGGGAACGGAGGATATTTTTCGAGTCCGTAAAGGTAATTTGAGGATTATTTATCAAAAAAGAGATGGCGAAGTATTTTTACTTAAGTTGAGCCGCCGTTCGGAGAAAACTTATCGGAACTTGTGATACAATAAGCCCATAATGATTATATATTTAGCCACAGACCATGCGGGGTTTGAATTAAAAGAAAAAGTTAAGGATTGGCTTGTTAAAAATGGTTATGAAGTTAAAGACTTCGGTTCTTTTCAGTTAGATGAAAAAGATGATTATCCGGATTTTGTGAAAAAGGCGGCGGAAGCTGTGAGTGAATGCGAAAAAGGTAGCCCTTCGACAGGCTCAGGGCAAAAATGCCGTGCCGTCATTTTTGGCGGAAGCGGGCAGGGCGAGGCAATGGTGGCTAATAGATATAAAGGAGTGCGAGCCGCGGTTGTGTATAAATATGACGAAGACATTATTAAGCTTTCGCGGGAACATAATGATGCGAATATTTTATCTTTAGGCGCGCGGTTTATCAAAGAAAAAGACGCGTTAAAAGCAGTAAAGTTATGGTTAGAAACGCCATTTTCCGGAGATGAGAGGCATATTCGAAGAATTTTGAAGATAGATTAGAGTTTGCGGCTAAAACATAAATTTTTTAAGAAATTTATGTTTGCCCGAACAATCGTTCCTGATTGTTTTAGGGAGAATTGACAAATTTTAGTTTTTTATATAATATATATTTAGTTTTTTAAATCTGGCGAGTCGAGCTTCAGCTAGTGGCTGAAGTTAGGCGAGCCGCAAAATAAAGGAGGTGACCCAAATGGGGAACCTAATCAAGGAGACGCCGTACTCTGAAATTACGGCAACGCTGGAGGCGCTTCAGGCTTTGGGTGTGGAGCGGCGGCATTTTGAGGCAGTCAGAAAAGATCCAACGTTAGCTTCATCAGTGGCACAGGCGATTATCGCCGGATATATTTTGGCAGACCCGATAAAAGCGATTTTCCCCACCTCCGTAGACTACTCCAAGTCTCTAGCCCAGATGATCAAATCTTGTAATTTAAATTGGGTTAACCCCAACATCACCGAAGCTCACTTTCCCAAAGGGAAAGCTGGAGGTAAAGCAGAGTTCAACCTCGAATTCTTTCACCCCAACAAAGTGATGTCTTCCGATCAAATCTTGATCGAGATGAAGAATCGAAAACTCCGACCTGCCGAGCTTCCAATGGGTCTCGCTTTTGCAGAAAAATACCCCGAAGAACAGAGAAAGGGTCCCATAGTGATTTTTGGTTCTATGTGGCGGGGCTGGCGTGCCCATCGGCTCGTTCCGTATCTTTACAGTATTTCCGGCAGGCGTTATCTGCGTCTGTATTGGTTTGAGGATGGCTGGGATGTGGGCTATTGGTTTCTTGCAGTGCGCGAGCCTGCCTGACGGTAGGCAGGGTCTAGTCCAGTGGACTGTTGGAAAAGTTAAGCCCGCAAGATGAAGATCTTGCGGGCTGTTTTTTAAATGATGAATTTCAAAAAGAACATTACTGTGTCGTTATGTTGGAGCGGAAGAATAGATAGATCCAAGTGCTATCCTATAGGATAGCACTTGGATATGCGAAGTTTTTATTATAAAGGAATTTTAGGTCTTAGTCCGGTAAGATGTCTCTCTAAGATGTTATACTTAATGAAATGCAAATAATCCCAGCAATTAACACAAAAAATTTTAAAGAAGCGAAAAAACAGATAGAAATTGCGTCGCAAGTTGTGCCCGCTGGCGGAGTAATCCACATTGACGTCACGGATGGTAAATTTACTTCTAATATCACTTGGGGTGATCCACAAGAATTACAAGAACTGCTGACTAGTTATAAATTATTGATTGCTAATTTTGAAATTCATTTAATGGTGAATAATCCTGAAGAGGTGATTGAAGATTGGGCAAAAACCAGATTATTCGGAAGAATTATTGTGCATTTAGAATCAATGAAAGATTCGGAGTATATTTTGAGTCGTTGCCGAAAATATGGGTCGGAACCGGTATTGGCGATTAATCCGACTACGGATGTGAAAAAATTAGAACCTTATTTAGATAAATTTCCGGCTTTTCAGATTTTGGCTGTTACGCCGGGTTTGGCAGGGCAAAAGTTTAATGTCGAAGTTATTCACAAAATCAAGTTTTTAAAGAAAGCGGCGCCGGGTGTTAAAATAGAAGTAGATGGCGGAATCAACTTAGAGACTGCTAAATTATGTAAGGAGGCAGGAGCGGATATAGTAGTGTCAGCGTCTTATATATTAAATAGCGATAATCCGAAGGAGGCATATGCTAAGTTAAGCGGGATTTAAGTCAAAATTCAAAAGGTAAAATGCAAAAGTTCAATTCAAAATTCAAAAGCTTAATTGTGTTAATTTTTAATTTTAACTTGTAATTTTGACTTTTGATTTTTGAGTTTTGAATTTTATGATTGATCCTATTCACGATAAAAAACTTAAGTATTTAGAAGAACTGGCGAATAAAGTTCGTCAGTCTATTATTGAGATGCTGGTAGAGGCGGGTTCGGGACACTCGGCTGGGCCGTTGGGAATGGCGGATATTTTTACGGCTTTATATTTTCATGTTTTAAAGCATAATCCGAAAAAACCAGATTGGCCGGATCGGGATCGTTTAGTTTTATCCAACGGCCATATTTGTCCGGTGCGATATGCAGCTATGGCTCACGCGGGATATTTTCCTTTGGCAGAACTAAAAACTTTGCGGAAAATCAATTCCCGTTTGCAGGGGCATCCCCATAGAACAGCTTTGCCCGGAGTGGAAACCACTTCTGGCCCTTTGGGTTCGGGGCTTTCACAAGCCGTGGGTATGGCGTTGGCGGCGAAGATGGATAAAAAGAAATATCAAACTTATTGTATTGTCTCGGATGGGGAGCATGATTCCGGCAATACTTGGGAGGCAGTAATGTTCGCCGCTAAATACAGATTGAATAATCTGACCGCGATTATGGATCGGAACAATATCCAAATAGACGGGTATACGGAGGATATTATGCCCTTAGAATCTTTGCGCAAGAAATATGAATCTTTTAACTGGCATGTTTTAGAAATTGACGGACATAGCATTGAGCAGTTTGTGGACGCGGTGAATGAAGCGCATGCTATTTATGAAGCGCCGACTATGATTATTGCCCATACGATTCCGGGCAAAGGCGTAAGTTTTATGGAGCGGGATTATTTGTGGCATGGCAAACCGCCGACTAAAGAACAGGCCGAGGCGGCTTTAAAAGAACTGCGGACATTGCAGGAAAAAATACAAAGTAAGCATAAATGATTAATTCGGACGCAAAATTAAATTCTAAAATTTTTGATGCTGATGTTGAACAACGCGCCACTCGCGAGGGTTATGGAGAGGGTTTGCTTATTGCCGGCGCGGAAAATCCGAATGTGGTGGTGTTGAGCGCTGACCTTACCGAGTCCACGCGAGCAGAAGCTTTTTCTAAAAAGTTTCCCGACCGATTTTTTGAAATGGGAGTAGCGGAACAAAATATGGCGGCGGTTGCGGCTGGCTTAGGCGTTTCCGGAAAAATCCCTTTTATTTCTTCTTATTCTACTTTTTCTCCGGGAAGAAATTGGGAGCAGATCAGAACTACCATTTGTTATAACGATTCTAATGTGAAAATTGCCGCGCATCATGCCGGATTAATGACTGGCCCGGATGGCGCCACTCATCAAAATAATGAAGATATTGCGATTATGCGGGTTTTGCCGAATATGCGGGTTTTTGTTCCCTGCGATGCGCTGGAAGCAAAAAAAGCGACGATTGCCGCAGCCAAAATTACCGGGCCGGTTTTCATCCGTTTTAGCCGTGAAAAAAGCCCTATTATAACAACTGAAGAAACGTCGTTTGTTCCCGGGAAATCAATTTTGGTTTGGAAGTCGGTTAAGCCGCAGGTTGCAATCATTGCTTGCGGATTTTTGCTTCATAATGCTTTAAAAGCGGCCGCCGAATTAGAAAAAGAAAAAATTTATTCTTTGGTTATCAATATGTCGACCATTAAGCCATTGGATGAAAAGGCGGTTGTGGATGCGGCGAAAAAATGCGGAGCAGTGGTGACAGTAGAAGAGCATCAGATTTATGGCGGGCTTGGCGGAGCAGTGGCGGAAGTTTTAGCAAGAAAATATCCTGCGCCTATGGAATTTATTGGCTTGCAGAATACTTTTGGCGAATCCGGCGCGCCAAAGGATTTGGTGGAAAAATATGGCATGGGAGTCAAGGATATTAAAGAAGCGGTAGAAAAAGTTTTAAAGAGAAAGAGTACGGAATAAATAAAACTATTTTTCGCTTTGTATTGCGGTGCGAGTTTTTTGTTAGTAAAAACGGATGTGGTAAAATTGATAGTAATGAAAGATATAATCGCTATTGGTTCAGCCACTAGAGATAATTTTTTGGAGTCGGATTATCAGATGATTGATTGGCCGGATACGCCTTCAAAAAAGGCCTTGGTTTTTCCCTTTGCGGAAAAGATTGGCGTTAAAAAGTTTTATTCTACTATTGGTGGAAATTCGGCTAATGCTAGCGTAACTTTTGCTAGGCAAGGTTTTAAAACTGCGTGTTTCGCGAAATTAGGCAAAGATCTAGCGGGGAAAGAATTGATTAGTTATCTTAAAAAAGAGGGCGTGGCTACTAAATTGGCGGTTTATTCCGACGAGAAGCCGACGGCTTACTCTGTTTTATTATTAAGCGGCGGCGAACGGACAATTTTGGGATACCATGGCGCCTCTGATACCGTAGTTTTAGAAGATTTTAATTTGAAAAAATTAAAAAGTCGTTGGTGGTATTTGTCTTTAGCCGGAGAATCTGACAAGGTTTATCCAGATTTAATAAAATTTGCCCGCGAAAATAAAATTAAAGTCGCTTTTAATCCTAGCGGCCATCACATTAAGCATCGTCGCCAGGAGATTTTAGATTCTTTAAAGGATTTATCTTTTTTGGTTTTAAATGATGGCGAGGCTGCCGAGTTAGTCGGAATATCTTTTGAGAAAGAAAAAGAAGTTTTTAAAAAATTGGATAATTTGATGCCGGGTATTGTGGCGGTTACTAAGGGTCCTGCCGGGGTGGCGGTTTCTGACGGAAAAAATATTTATCACGCCGGAGTTTTTAAGGAAAAAATTATCGCTGATAGAACAGGAGCTGGAGATTCCTTCGGTTCTGGTTTTGTGGCCGGATTAATGAATTTTGAACTAAGCACTAAGAACTTAGAACTTAGAACAGAAGCAATTCAATACGCCATCCGTTTGGCAACTGCTAATGCTACTTCTGTTGTAGAGCATATCGGCGCCACCGAAGGAATTTTGACGAGAGAGCAGTTTGAGCAAGATCCAAGATGGAAAGATTTAAATATACAGGTGGAAAGTTTATCCCGCTAGAGACAATTAAACTTTAATTATGTATTTAATGAATAAACAACTAGCGTTAGTCGACGTTAAGCAATCAAGATGCGGATGCGCTTTTTTAAGCGCATCCTGTCTCTAACGGGATGAATGGGTACGCAGAACATATCGCTAAAATTTTACGGACTGATAAGCATGAGATAGAAAATTTAGAACGCGGATTAGAAAAAGCTACCGGTAAAGTCGGGCTTTTAAAAATGATTGTAGAAACTGATGAAGAATTGTTGAGCGATAGATTAAGCATTCTTGGTTTGTCGCGCTCATCCTCCGCGGTTGAGGTTTATGACGCTTTAATTAGTAAAATTGAGGCGGATGATTTGGCGCTTTTAAAATATATAGGATTAGAACGAAAAGATACTGCTGCCGCCGCTCAAAAAACCGTAGATTTTGTGAAGAGAATCCATCCGCCTTTTATGGGGTACTTTTTAAAAAAAGAAAAAGCGAAACAATTTTTGATTGCCGAACCGCCTAAGAGAGTTTTAGCGGCTTTGGGTTATAAGTATGTGGAGGAAATGCTGCAAAAAGAAGATTTATTGGAGGTTTACAGCGCTTTAAGATTTTTAGAGGGAGGCGAATGGCTGAATAATGTTTTTTTTAAACAGTATGAAACTTTGCACACGGATGATTTTGAAGAACGGCAAATTGAAGTACGGGCCTTGCATCCCAAATGGGCGGCGGCAGCGGAAAAATTTGTCGCTAAAAAATATCATAACGTCAGTCATTTGAAAGAGCTGGGCGTGATTTTTGTCATTCCGGTTTTTTTGGGGATTTCGGGAGAGACTTTGCGGGTAGTCAGTTTGTTATTGCATTATCTCAACGAAGTTCAATTTTATTCGGGGCTTTTTCAAGATTTTAGAAAAGACAATGTTTCTTTTTCGGACAAAGTGATTTCTTTATTAAGGGGCGACGTGATTGAGCATCGCCTTCCGGAACAGCTAATGGAGGCGGCGCGCCCCAGATTTTTAGTGATCCAGCGTTATCTGGCTAAGGATGATGAAAATGATTGGCGGCTGATTGAGCCACATATAAATCCGGAAGCGATTCATTGGCAGAAAGCGGAAGATGAGATTGTTCGGGTTAATGAAAAAATTCTTGATTTTAAAAACGGATTGGAATTTTGGCGGGACCTTGGTTCCGTTGGCGGATTTTTTAAGAGTGAAATTGGCAATGATATTCTAGTAAGCTTCAATCTGGTGGATACAGTAATGGCATTGGTAAAAAGAAAAGAATTAATCAAGTATCTTTATCATCATCAAGAGGCGATGTGGAATAAAATTTTTGCCTATTACTTTGGCATGGGAAAGCTAGAAGAGATGAGTCGGAAGCATATTTTGAAGGGATGGTTTGAGGTATAATAATCGCAAACCTGCCTGCCGGCAGGCAGGAATAATGCAAATCTTATTATGACTTTGAAACAAATAATTGAAGATGCGGAACAGCGCGGCATTGCGTTGGGGCATTTTAATATCTCGGAATTTGTTGCTTTAAAAGCTATTTTAGAGGGCGCTAGCCAATTAAATGTTCCTATTATAATTGGGGTTTCCGAGGGCGAGCGAGAATTTATTGGCATTAAGGAGACAGTAGCCTTAGTGAGGGCTTTCCGTGAAGAGTATTCGGTGCCGATATTTTTAAATGCTGATCACACTCATTCTTTAGAGGCGGTAGAGGAAGTTGCTAAAGCTGGCTTTGACGCAGTTCTTTTTGACGCGAGTAAAGAGCCATTAGAGAAAAACATTAAATTAACTAAAGAAGCGGTATTGCGGGCTAAGATTTTAAATCCGAATATTTTAGTGGAAGGAGAAATTGGATACATTGGCGCTTCTTCCAAGATTTTACAAGAATTACCCAAAGATATTTCTTTAGAGGAAAAAGATTTGCCGACGGCTGAAGAAGTGGCAGAGTTTGTTCAAAAAACCAAGGTAGATTTATTAGCGCCGGCAGTAGGTAATATTCATGGCATTTTGGCGAATATTCCCAATCCCCGTTTGAATATAAAAAAGGTTCGGGAAATGAAGCAGGCAGCCAAAATTCCCTTAGTTTTGCATGGCGGTTCGGGCATTGCTGATGACGATTTTAGAGTTGCTATTAAAGCGGGTATTTCCACTATTCATATTAATACTGAAATTAGAGTGGCATGGCGTAAGGGAGTAGAAATGGGATTAAAGCGGAATCGCGACGAGGTAGCGCCTTATAAGATTCTTTCGTCGGCCTTGGAGGGCATCAAAGAGATTGTTTTGAATAGATTAAGAATTTTTAATGGTTTGTAGATTCTTTACTTAATTCGCATTATTTGCTAACATTCGCATTATTAGCGATTACTCTATATGGAATTAATTGCGCAAAAAAGAGAAATTTTTGGACGCGCCGTAAAGCCGTTACGCGCCAAGGGTTTTGTACCGGCAGAACTTTACGGCAGGGGGCTGGAGAATTTGCATTTAGCGGTGTCCAAGAAAGAATTGTCAAAAGTTTTTAAACAAGCCGGTGAAAACGGGATGGTTACTCTTTTGGTGGATCAAGAGAAGCGCCCGGTATTAATTCATGATTTGCAATTGGATCCCGTTACTGATGAGGCTTTAAGCGTAGATTTTTATCAGGTCCGTTTGGATGAAAAAATCAAAATTAAAGTTCCTGTGGAATTTATTGGCGTCGCTTCGGCGGTCAAGGACAAGAGCGGAATTTTAGTAAAAGCCGTTCAGGAAGTTGAAGTGGAAGCGTTGCCAGCCGACATTCCTCATTCCATTCCAGTAAATTTGGAATCTTTAATCGATATAGGAAAAAGCATTCGATTAAAAGATTTAGCTATTCAAGGAGATTTTAAGTTTTTAATTGAACCAGAAACCGTTTTGGCCACTATTACCGCGCCGGTTACTGAAGAAAAAGAAGCCGAGTTGGCGCAAGCCGTGGATCTTTCTACTGTTAAGGTAGAAAGCGAAGAGAAGAAAGCGGACAGAGACGCTAAAAAAGCAGAGGAAGGCGTTGCAAAAACTCCAGCTGCCGAAACTCCTGCAAAACCCGCTAAGCCCGCAAAGTAGGTATAATATTATTATGCGTCTTTTGGACGTAAGCAAAGTAAAAGGAGCCATCCTATTGGCGGTATTTTTATGTTATTTTATTTTTGGTTTAGCGCCAATCTTAGCTGTTCAAAATCAAGCAGAAAGAGTGGAATTAGAAAAACAGTTGGCTGATTTAGAAAAACAAATAGCCGATAACGAAACTCTCATTGATGCCTATAAAAAACAGGGAAAAAATCTTACCCAAGAGATTGGCGTTCTGAATGCCAAAGTTAGTAAGCTTAATTTGCAAATTAAATCTATTACTTTAACTCTATCCCGTTTAGACGCGGAGATAACGGATAATAAAAAAGAAATAAAAACTACCGAAGAGAATATCGAACTTAATAGGCAAGCGCTAGCTTCTTCTTTAAGAAGCGTTTATGAAAATGACCACGTTACTTTAATAGCGGTATTACTGCAAAGCCGCCAAATTTCTGATTTTTTTGGAGGATTCAATAATTTAATGGCGGTGCAAGATAATTTGCTGGTCGCGGTTAATAAGATTACTAATTTACGCGATAAATTATTGGAAGAGACTGAAGCGTTAGCGCTTAAAAGAAAAGACCAGATAGCTTTGAAAGCATATCAGGATAGCCAGAAGACTACCCTTTTAAGCACTAAGGGCGAGAAGGATGCCTTGCTCAATATTACTAAGGGGCAAGAATCGCGTTATCAAGAATTATTAAAATCTAATAAGAAAACTGCTTCGCAAATTCGTAGCCGGTTATTTGAATTATTGGGTGGCGGCAGCCTTTCGTTTGAACAAGCGTATGAATTTGCTAAATTCGCCGAGCAGGCTACTGGCGTGAGGGCGGCTTTGATCTTGTCAGTTTTGGAAAGAGAATCTTTATTGGGCCAAAATGTCGGGCGATGCAATTACAAGACTGCGATGTCGCCTGGAGTGCCGCCGAAACCGGGGAAGCGTGATGACATTTCTTTATTTTTGGCTTTAACCGCTCAACTGGGAATTAATCCGGAAACGATCACGGTTTCTTGCGCAAATAGTGATGGCGCTTATGGTGGCGCTATGGGCCCGGCGCAATTTATTCCATCAACCTGGAATTTATATAAGAATCGGGTTTCAGAAATTACCGGCAACAATCCGGCTTCGCCGTGGAATAACGGGGACGCTTTTATGGCAACGGGTTTGTATTTAAAGGACGCCTCTAAAGGATGCGATGCTATTTATAGCCGGCAAACAGATATTGAGCGTTGCGCGGCGGCGAAATATTATGCGGGCGGCCGTTGGCGAAATCATCTTTGGGGATATGGAGACCGAGTGGCTACGAGAGCGAATCAGTTGCAGGCTGATATAGATATACTTAATAGCTAGATTTTTCTAGATAATTTTTGTATTATAATAAGCGGTTCATTTATTTTTAAAAAAGGGAGGCGGAAGATGGCAAAGATTATTGAAGAGGGTTATCACGGCAAAGAGCCGCTAGTTTATTGGTGGATTGGACGGCGCTGTTCTTGCGAATGTCGTTGTATTTTTGAACTAGAAAAAAAGGATGAATTGGTTAAAATTCCTAGAAATAATGTTAAGGTTGGCCTTTTTATTTTTGAAGCAAAATGTCCTAAGTGTGGTCGGTCTGTTGAGGTTTGGTTTGATTTTGACGACTCGAAAAACTTGAAAGGAATGAGCTAATGATAATTCCCTGGAGCATTTTGGAGAAAGTTGAAAAGATTTTACAAAGAGATGCGGCAGAAGATGAAAGAGAGCGTAAAGCAAAATTGACGGAAAAGCGAAGATGGGAAGAGGTTGATCAATTGCGAAAGAGAAAGAATAAAGAACTATTAGTTTATGCGCAGAAAGCGGTTACTTGGCTGAAAGATTTTTACGATAGCAGGGAAGGAAAAAAAATTCTGAAATTAAACTATGAGGTGAATTTTTTCAATGCTTCGTTTTGGGGCGGTTTTCCGGCTCCCGGTAGTGAAATGACGACGTTTGCAACTATTTATATGTCTGAAAGCGGCCGGGTTTATTATGGAGAGCGCTATAAAGGTTTTCCTAAGAAGTCGTTATTGTTGGGTTCTTTGAAAACGAAAATGAATCCGAATGCCTTGGTAAAGAGATTGCATCCTGAATACCTTAAGCTTTTTGTTCAATCGTTAGAGAATGGAAAGGTTTGGCAATATCTTGAATGGTCTTTGAGGTGATCGTGAATCTCCCCTCAATTAAAATTCCGACTAGTGTCGGAATTTTTTAATATAAGCATAATATTATGGGCGTGAATCTATAGATATTGTTAAATTCTAGCGCTATCCTATAGGATAGCACCGCATAAGTGAATCTTGAGATATAAAAATACCACGGGCACCCGTGATATTTTTACTTATTAATTTTCTTTAAAAGAATATCCAGATCGCCGTCTAAGATTTTTTCTATGCCGTGAACTTTAACGTTAAATCGGTGGTCGGTAATGCGGTCATCCGGAAAGTTATAGGTACGGATTTTTTCCGAGCGATCGCCGGAACCAATTTGCTGCCGGCGTTCGGCAGTAAGCTGTCCCAGCTGTTCAGCGCGCTGGAGCTCGTATATTTTGGCGCGGAGAATAGACATCGCCGCTTCTTTATTGGCGCTTTGTGAGCGTTCGGCTCGGGAAAATACCGAGATGCCAGTGGGTTTATGGACAATTCGTACCGCGGTTTCCACTTTGTTGACGTTTTGACCGCCCGGGCCGCCGCCGCGTTGGAAAGTGATTTCTAAATCGCCTTGGTTGATTTGGAGTTCTTTATCTTCAACTTCTGGCAGTATTGCGACAGTGGCAGTGGAGGTGTGCACTCTGCCGGCTTTTTCGGTTTTTGGCACTCTTTGAATTCGGTGAACGCCAGATTCGTTTTTCAAGGCATCATAGACATTTTGTCCTGATCCGCCAGCTGACGGAGAAGAATTACCCATAATTTTCCCAATAAAAGTTTTATATCCGCCGATAGTGCCTTGACTAGAATCAACAGTAGAAAAACCCCAGCCTTTATTGGCGGAATATCGTTGGTACATCCTTACTAGATCGCCGGCAAAAATAGCGGCTTCATCGCCACCAGTACCAGCGCGAATCTCAATAATAATTTTATTAGTCATAATATTTAGCGACTAGTCATTAGCCATTAGTGATTAGTATAACTCTCTATGAAAATAAATAACTAGTGGCTAACCACTAGTTATTTACGATTACTTTTTATTTTTCTTCACTCGGACTTTGGCAGTTTTTTTTGGAACTTCCGAGGCTTTAGCGCGGCGGGCTTTGAAGCGCTCAACTTTTCCGGCCGTATCAATCATCTTTTCTTTGCCAGTGTAAAAAGGATGGCAGTTATGGCAAATTTCCACCTGGATTTCCGGCTTAGTGGCGCCGACAACAAATTTATTGCCGCAAGCGCAGTGGGCTTCCGCTTTATCGTAGTATTTTGGATGGATATCTTTTTTCATAATTTTCAATCATAGCATTAAAAGTTTCTAAAAGGCAAATTTAAGACTTGATATTGGCTCTTGACTTATTTTCAGCATTCTTTTTATAATATTATTTGGTAGATTAGTTTGAAAATTCTATAACCCCAAAGGAGGGCTATATGAAGAAGATGTCGATGGCTGCGGTTGGACTATTAGCTGGCGTGATGATGACGGGTTGTAGCGTGTTAGATACGAAGTCTGTTAAGCCGGGTCTTTTTGGTGATGATGCGGTAAAGATGATGGCGGCATTTGACACCCTAGAGGCGGGCAAGACCACCAATGAGCAGTGGATGACCACTGGGTTTGATCTTTCTAAAGCGAAGAATTTTACTGTTTCTCCGGGACCGATGGCGTTGAGGAAAATCCTTGGTGAAGAGGTTTTCCAGTCTACTTATGGATGGTATTCGGCTAAGGGTAAGGTTGATGAGCTTTTGGCTGACCTTGCTCCCTATAGCATGGTTGAGATTCCCTTTAAGGTTACAACTAAAAAGGAGAGCCGTTTCTATATTTCTACCAAGTATGAGTTTACCGAGGGTGATGGAACTGTTTTAACTTTTGTGTTTAAAAATGGCGTTCTGGTTTATAAAGCTCCGTCTCCGCAGAAGTTTAGCGAAGATCATAGTAATAGCGCGTTTGCGCAGGGACTTTTTCCTTGGTTGAAGATTGTCAAGGACGTTAAAGGCGTAGTTGAGTGAAGTTTTTAACCCCCTTCTTTTCACACGAAAGTGTAAAAGAAGGGGGTTTTATATTATTAATCGTGTTATTGACGCCTGAGATTTTTTCGCTTATTGTTATTTCTAGATAATTAGTTCTTTTATTTCTGTGAAAAAGGAGGTAGAGGATGAAAGTTATAAGCAGATTGGTTGGGTTATCGCTGTTTTTATTGATACCGATTGGTTGCGTGTCTCGAGATTTTAAAAGCGTGAAAACGGGAATTTTAAATGACGACCCTAACGCATTATTGGCGGTTGGTTCCAAGATTGAATTAGGCGTGACAAGCAGGGCAGATTTGGAAGCGCAGGGTTTTAATTTTTCGGCGCCTAACGTTCAGTTTATCAAAGGCAAGGACGCGTTCCGATATTTATTGTCAAAGAAATTTTTTAAAACAGTTCGATTTTTAGGCGGAGTGTTAGTGGAAAAACCGATTGATGGCGTTTTGGAATCTTTGGAAAATTATCAGCTTTATTTGATTCTCAATAAAGAGGTTTTAAAAGTAAAAGATAAAATTTATCTTTCTACCAAAAATGAATGGCTGGAAATGAATGAGCTCCTTTTTATTCTTATGTTTAAAGACGACAAGGTTGTTTATTATGGCTGGGGACAGAGCCGTGTGAATCGGTTGGCAACTCAGTATAGCTTTCTTGGTGGAATTTTGAGGTTCAGTTTGGCGGATCCCGATGAGACGTTTGATGAGTTAACGGACCCCAATCGTAAAGATGAGGATGGTCTGGGGCTAGGTTCGCTTTTCAAGAAGTCAGACGAAAAAGATGAAAAAGATAAGGATTAAAATTACCCCCCTTGACCAATCGGTCAAGGGGGCTTATAATAAATTTCACAATGGAATAGAATCGGTAAGTTTAAAAATTTATTTCTGTAATTTATCCGGCCGGTTGTTTGTCGCTAGAAGCGATGAATAACGGGCCGGATATGTTATTGATAGGAATTAGTTGTATGGATTGCACGTTGATAATTAAATATAAAAACTTATTTTTGAAAATAAGTTTTACGCAACAAGTAATAAGTAAGGTTCCCACACATAAATTATGTATGGGATAAATTAGAAAATTTTGTAGTTGTCCCAATTTATTTTTTAGTAATTGGCGACTAGTGACTAGCGACTAGAATTTCTAGTGGCTAAACCCTAGTGGCTAGTGGCTAAATTATTTTTGAGGATTTGATCCTGGTCCAGGATGAACGCTGGCGGCGTGGATAAGGCATGCAAGTCATACGGACAGAGTTTAAGATTATATCAAGGACTCTGTTAGTGGCGAACGAGTTAGTAACGCCTTGGTACGTACCCCGAAGACGGAAATAACTCGCCGAAAGGCGGGCTAATATCCGATAGCATCGTGCTTCACTATTGTTCAGCACTTTTAGCGATTAGCGACTAGTATTTAGCGACTAGTGAAATAAAATTTTTCTAGTGGCTAGTCACTAGTGGCTAATGACTCGAGTGGCGAGCGGTAGCGAGGCACGATTAAATCTCGCAAGAGGCTTTGGGAGCGACCTAGGTCCGATCAGCTAGTTGGTAGGGTAATGGCCTACCAAGGCTATGACCGGTAGGGGAGCTGAGAGGCTGTTCCCCAACGACGGAACTGAGATACGGTCCGTACTCCTACGGGAGGCTGCAGTCGAGAATATTCGACAATGGGCGAAAGCCTGATCGAGCGACGCCGCGTGCAGGAAGAAGGGCTTCGGCCTGTAAACTGCTTTTTTGTTTCAAAAAGTTATTGATTAGAACAAGAATAAGGGGCTGCAAACCTCGTGCCAGCAGCAGCGGTAATACGAGGGCCCCGAGCGTTATCCGGATTTATTGGGCGTAAAGAGTGCGTAGGAGGTCTGATGCGTCTTTTGTTAAATTCCAGAGCTTAACTCTGGAGCCGCAGGAGATACGGTCAGACTAGAGGATACCAGAGGTTGATGGAACACATGGTGTAGGGGTGAAATCCGTTGATATCATGTGGAACACCGAAGGCGAAGGCAATCAACTGGGGTACTCCTGACTTTTAAGCACGAAAGCGTGGGGAGCAAAAAGGATTAGATACCCTTGTAGTCCACGCCCTAAACGATGTCGGCTAGCTGTTTCGAGTATCGACCCTCGGAGTGGCGAAGCTAACGCATTAAGCCGACCGCCTGGGAAGTACGGCCGCAAGGCTAAAACTCAAAGGAATAGACGGGGACTCGCACAAGCGGTGGAACATGTGGTTTAATTCGATAGTAAACGAAGAACCTTACCAGGGCTTGAAATCCAAACGAAAGGTTGCTGAAAGGCAATCCTTCTCTCAAGGACGTTTGGACAGGTGTTGCATGGTTGTCGTCAGCTCGTGGCTTGAGTTGTTCCCTTCAGTGGGGTAACGAGCGCAACCCTTGCCTCAAGTTATTTTGTCTTGAGGGACTGCCGAGTTTTACTCGGAGGAAGGTGAGGATGACGTCAAATCCGCATGACCCTTTGATGCCCTGGGCTACACACGTGTTACAATGGCCGGTACAATAGGTTGCCAAGCCGTAAGGCGGAGCTAATCCTATCAAAACCGGCCTCAGTTCAGATTGAGGGCTGAAACTCGCCCTCATGAAGTCGGAATCGCTAGTAATCGTGGGTCAGCTATACCACGGTGAATACGTTCTCGAGTCCTGTACTCACCGCCCGTCACTGCAGGGGAGCCGGGAATAGCCGAAGTCCAGTTATGCTGGGTCAAGCTAGGTTCGGTGACATGGCAGAAGTCGTAACAAGGCACGCGTAGCGGAAGCTGTGCGTGGATTATTTACATTTAATATCGATAATTTATAAATTTATTTTATGAATTTGGAAAAAGGTTTTGGCCGAGGAGCCTTAAGTCTCGGTTCGGTTGCCTAAAGCAACTGTAGTTGGGGCAACTACAAAGTTTTCTAAGAGTAATCGCTAACCTGCCGGCAGGCAGGAATAATGCGAATTGGTGTTTATTTTGTTACAATTTAATTGTAATGGCTGGGCAAGCAAAAACCGTTTTAATTGTCGAAGACGATGTTTTTTTGATGGCGCTTTTAAAAAATCGCATGGAAAGCGAAGGCTTTTCGATTTTAGCGGCTAAAGATGGTGAAGAGGCTATTAAGGTCCTCAAGGACATCAAACCGGACATAATCCTTTTAGATATTATTTTGCCTGGTAAATCGGGATTTGAAGTTTTAGAAGAAATGCAATCTGATCCGCAAATTCAGAATTCACCCGTAATGATTATTTCTAATTTGGGCCAGGATATGGATATTGATCGTGGGAGAGATCTTGGAGCTTTAGAATATTTTGTGAAAGCTCGGAGTTCAATGGACGATGTTATAGTGAAAGTTAGTAATTTCTTAAAAAATAAAAAATAGTTATCCCCAGCCACCTTTTTATTTCTTATAAGGCTGTTATAATACTTTATATGAACAATCAATATCAAAAAAAGGGATTTACCCTTGTTGAGTTATTAATAGTTATTGGCATTTTGGCTGTTTTAGCAACGGCAACAGTTTTGGTTTTAAATCCAGCCGAGCTTTTTCGCCAAGCACGCGATACTAAGAGAATTAACGATCTTGAAGCATTAAGGAGCGCAGTAAGTTTATATCTTTCCACTGTTTCTAGCCCGGATATGGATGCAGCCGGCAGCTGCGCCGCTAATTATTGGGGTAGCGTTGCCGGAGCCGCGGAAAACTTTACTGGCTCTCCTGCTCAACATGCTAATGTTGCTACTGCGATTGATGGCACTGGCTGGTTACCTATTGATTTTACTCAAATTCCGGGCGGATCTCCGCTTAGTTCGTTGCCAACTGACCCATTAAATCCTGATACTGCTACTCAAGCTTATACTTATCGTTGTGATAACACTGCTAAGACTTTTGAACTCAATGCGAATATGGAAAGCACCAGATATGCCCAAGGCGGCAGTGATGATGTAGAATCAACAGACGGTGGAGATCAAGTTGGCATTTATGAAGGTGGCAATGATCCAGGACTGAATCTCTAAGCCGTGAATTGAGAATAAAGAATTATGAATTAAGGAGCGAGGAACGCTCCTTTTTTCTTTCGTTGTATAATTAAGTTATGCTTCAGATCCCTAATGAAAAATTAAAGGATTTTTTAGTGGGCCGGGGAACGGTTACCGCGGAGGATTTTGATTTAGCTATTCAAGAGGCGGAGAGGCAGGGGCAAGCGCTTTCTAATATATTAATTACTCGTAATTTAATAGCGCTGGATGATTTTAATAAATTATTGGCTGATTATTTTGGGGTGGAGTTAGCGGATTTAGCCAAACGAAAAATTGATGAAGAAATTTTGCGTTTATTGCCGGAAGAGTTGGCTAGGCAAAAGCGGGCTATTGTTTTTAGTCGAGAGGCTGACGGCAGTTTAAATGTGGCGATGGAAGATCCTAGTGATCTTCCGACGATTGAATTTCTTTCGCGATACTTAAACGCCCAGCTGCGTTTATTTTTAGCCTCGAGCGAGGATCTAAATCGGGGCTTTGTTTATTACGGGCGGAAGTTGGCTTATGATTTTAAGAAAATTATTGAAGAAAATATTCAGGCGACTTTAAAGAGTCGGGCTTACGGAAAAGAAGAAAAAGAAGCGGCTTTGGAGCTACCCATCGTTTCCATTGTTGATAATCTTTTATCTTATGCTATGGCTAGCCGGGCGTCGGATATTCATATTGAAATCTTGGATGAGGAAATTTTAGTGCGTTTTAGAATTGATGGCGTACTCCATGAAATCGTCAGAATTCCTAAAGAAGTCCATGCTTCTATTACGGCGCGTCTGAAGCTTCTATCGGGCTTGAAGCTGGATGAACATGGCAAGCCGCAAGACGGCCGTTTTCGTTATAAAATGTCTGGCGATCTTATGGATGTTCGGGTAGCGGTGATGCCCACTTATTATGGAGAAAAAGTTGAAATGCGTTTATTGTCCGCGGCTCAGCGCGCCCCTTCTTTAGATGAATTAGGATTTTTGGCGGATCACAAAGAAATAATTTTAAGAAACATTAAAAAAACTTACGGGATGGTTTTGGTATGCGGCCCTACTGGCGCTGGTAAAACCACCACCTTATACGCGCTGATTAATATTTTAAATAGGCCTGAGGTTAATATTGCTACCATTGAAGATCCAATTGAATACGATATTAAATATATCAATCAAACTCAGATTAATCCTCAAGCCGGAGTTACTTTTGCGGATGGATTAAGGGCGTTGCTCCGGCAAGACCCGAATATTATTTTGGTCGGAGAAATTAGAGATGGAGAAACTGCTGATGTTGCTGTGCAGGCCGCGTTGACCGGCCATTTAGTAATTTCCAGCTTGCACACCAATGACGCTCCTACGGCTGTGCCGCGGCTGGTAGATATGAAAATACCACCATTTTTAGTGGCGGCGGTGTTAAACGCGATTTCTTCGCAAAGATTGGTAAGAAAGTTATGTCAGGATTGTAAGAAAGAATATAAACCGGACGCAGCATTAGTAGGAAATATTAGGGAAAAATTTAAAGAAATTGGGTTGGATGAAATAAAATTTAAAGCCCCCCGGATTTTATATGGGCCGCAGGGCTGTGATTCTTGCAATCATAGCGGTTATAAAGGAAGATTAGGTATTTTTGAAGTTATTGATGTTACCGATGATGTGAGGCGAGCCATCGTGAAGCCGGATTTTACTTTAGATTATTTAAAAGAAGTAATCCGCAAGCAGGGTGTTATGACTATGTTTGAAGATGGCCTAAGAAAGGTTGAGGGAGGGTTAACCAGCTTAGAAGAGGTGTTGAGAGTGCTTGGAGAATAAATTTTAAAAAAATTGGCATGCGTTTTAAATATACAGCTTCGCAATTAGATGGAAAATTAGTTGAAGGAGAAATAGAGTCTCAGTCTACTACGGAGATATTGGTTTTTTTAGGCAGAAAAGGATTAAGGCCGGTATCGATTACACCGCTGAAGGGCATTAAAACAGGCAAGAAGCTAGTATTTTTTGGACAAAGTGTTTCGGTTACTGATAAAGTTTTTTTAACTAAGTATATTTCTTTAATGTTGAGCGTGGGAACAGATTTGTTGCGCGCGATTGATATTTTGGTGAAAGATTTTAATAAGCCGGTTTTGAGGGGCTTATTGCAGGAGATTAAGAGTTCTTTAGAAAAAGGCCAGCCTTTTTACGCTACCTTTGAAAAATATCCTAAATATTTCTCTCCAGTTTTTGTTAATTTAGTGAAAGCTGGCGAGGCATCAGGCAATTTAGAAATAGTTTTTCAGGATTTGAGCATTTCTTTACAGAGAGATAAGGAATTGCAAACTAAAATCCGATCCGCTTTATTTTATCCCGCCTTGCTGTTTGCTTTGTCGATTGTAATTTTAGTTTTTTTGGTAACATTTGCCATACCAAAGATCGCTGAAGTTTTTGGTTCTTCTGGGGTGCAGCCGCCGTTATTTTCTAGAGTAGTTTTTGTGGTAGGCTTATTTTTAAACCAATATATTTGGTTCATTTTGGGAGGATTGGCGGTTTTAATAGTGGCGGCATTGCTTTTCTTTCGCAGCGTGTCTGGCTACCGAGTTTTAAACTATTTATTTAATATAGTTCCGGTGGTAGGAGCGGTTTCAAAAAAAATTGCTCTCCAGCGTTTTGCAGGCACTTTGAGCATTCTTATGCGTTCCGGTTTGCCCATCATTAAGGCTTTAGAGATTACTGCCGATACTTTAAACCATCATGATTTAAGCAAGGCGCTCAAACGAATTGCTAATGAAGGAATTTCTAAGGGTTTAACTTTGGGTGAGGCTTTTAGAAGAGAAGCAGCTTTTCCAGCCGTGGTTTCTAATTTAGTGGCTATTTCGGAAAAGGCAGGGCATTTAGATGGAATTCTCAAAACTCTTAGTGATTTTTATGATTCGGAGATAGATTCGTCTTTAAAGGTTTTAGTTTCGTTTTTAGAGCCCGCTCTGCTTTTGATGATTGGCGTAGTGGTTGGATTAATAGCGCTTTCTATTATTGTTCCAATTTATCAGTTGGTGGGACAGTTTTAAGAGTAATCGCGAATAATGCTAATGACAGCAAATAATGCTAATAAATTTAATCGAGGGCTGACTTTAATTGAGATTTTGATTTCTATAGCGATTATTGCCCTTTTGGGCACCACGGTTTTATTGAGTTTTTCAGGATATCGGCAGCGCCAGGTTTTAGAATCATCGGCGCGGTCTTTGGCAGCTACCTTGCGAGATGCTAATAAGAAGGCTGTTAATCAGGATCAGGGCAAGGAGTGGGGCGTGCATTTTGAGCGGGCAATCAGCGGTCGCGATTTTTACGCTGTTTTTAATGGGCCGGTTTATTTAACCCCGGTTCAACTTGTTTATTTGCCTCCCACTTTACGCTTTATTGATCCAGCTAGCGGATTCAAAGAAATAATTTTTGAAAAATTAACCGGATTGCCTTCTTTGGCCACCAATATTGTTGTTGCCTTAACTAGCAATGTTGCGATTTTCCAAACGATTATTGTTGATGGGGTGGGGAAAATACAATACTAAATTTAAAATGCAAAATTTTGGTGTTGCTGACGCGACAAATTTTAAAAATAAAAAGGGGCAGAGTTTAATAGAGCTTCTCTTAGCGATTGCTTTAGGATCAATGTTTATTAGTTCCGCTGTCGGGGTTTTAGTAGTGTCGTTGAGATCTGGTTCGCAGAATAAATCAATGCAAATCGCCTCTTTGTTGACGCAGGAGCTTTTAGATAAGACAAAAGTTTTTGCTGAACAGAGATGGCTTAATGTTTATAATCTTACTAAGAGCCAACCTTATTATTTAAATTTTGTCGGAGGAACTTTTGTGGCTGTGGCTGGCATAGAGTTAATTGCGTTGGACGGCATTCAGTATAGCCGGAATTTTACAGTTGCTAACTATTTGCGAAGCGGGGCAGATGATTCTTCAACGCAAATAGTTAGGGTTACAGTTTCGTGGCAACAAGGAGCTGATGTGGCTAATATAACGCGATCCCAATATGTGGCAAGAATTCGAAATTTAGTCTGGCGTAGCAGTTCTCCGGGCAGCGGGAATGAATCTCCGGTTTTTGATACTGGCGTTAATGGGGGCGCGGCTTGGAATACCATAATGTGGCAGGGAAGTGGCGGCAGTGTTGGATTTAGAATTGCCACTTCTAATTCTTTGGCTGGGTCGTGGAATTATTTTGGGCCTGGCGGAAATCCTGCGACTTATTATCAGCCAGCTGGTTCGAATATTCAGGCTTTAATAACGGCAGTGGATCATAATAATAAACGTTACGCGCGTTATCGCCCGTATTATCTTTCTGGCAGTCCCAGTGTCAACGAAGTGATTATGAATTATAGCCCATGAGAAAAATAATTTTTGATCGATCTAAACTAACACCTTCGAAGAAACGCGGTTCTCCGACTCCAGCGGTCGGAGCCCGCTCAGTCCTCGGCGCAATTTTGCGACCAAGCAAATTGCGCCTCCGGATGCTCTTCTCAGGAATTAGTTTAGATCAAAAGATGGGTTGGAGAAGGGGTGTCTCTTCTTTGCCCCTAATTTTAATTTTGGGCGGCTTGATTACTACTATGGCCTTGGGTGCAACGCTTTTAGTCTTTCTAGTCAATAATGCTAATCTAGGAGAGAGGGCTTCGGCCGAAGCTTTGGCAATCGCCCGTTCTGGCATTGACGACGGTATTTTGCAGGTTTTACGCAATAAAAATTGTCCAGATGCTTCCTGCTTGGCTTCTTATGAAGTGAGTTTAGATAATCGAACAGCCGCAGTGACTATTTGTAAAGATTTTTGCGATGGCATAGGCAAGCACACCATCATTTCTATTGCCCAAGTTTTGACTAACCACAAAAAGATCAAAGCAATTTTAGAGACGGATCCGATAACGGGGGAAGTCTTAATTGAATCAATTGCCGATATGCCTCTTTAAGTTATGAAAGGTAAGTCTATTTTTAAAAAAATTGTTAAATTTTTAAATCCTATTCCGGATATCGGCGGTCTTGAAATTAGCGATACTGCAATTCGGTTTATTGATTTGACTCATGGAAAGATTTTGCGGGCGGCGGTTAATTTATCTCCTGGAGTTATAACGGGGGGAGAAGTTAAAAATCGTTCGGCTTTGGTGGCGGCTTTAAAAAATTTACGGCGAGATTTAGGCATCCCGGAGAAAAGCATATTGAACGTAATTGTCACGGCGGCTTCCCCGCGAATTTATACGCAAATTTTTAGCGTGCCTCTTGGTATTCGGGATTCCAATTTAAATGAGGCTATTAAGTTGAATTTAGAAATGATCTCTCCTTTTGATATTCGGGAGGCTTATTATGACGCCCAGCCTTTGAAAGAAACGCCGTCGGGACAGGCCAGTTTTCTAGGAGCTTTTGCCAGCGCGCCCTTAGTGGATCAGTTTGTCGCCGCGCTGGAAGAAGCGGATTCTAATGTTATTGCTTTCGAGTTTCCAGCTTTTTCTTTAGGCCGTTTGATTAAACAATTGAGCGAAGTAGATTTTTTTGGCTCCCATATTTTAACGGATGTTTCCGCGGAAGGTTTGCATTTTTTGATCTTAGTAAAAGGGGAACTCTATTTTAGTCATTTCTTGTCTTGGCGAGAAGTGCAATCTTCTCGGCCGAGCATTGCTTTAGAGGATATGATGGACGTAGTCATTAGAGAAATAAAACGGCTGGTGAGTTTTTATAATAATCGCATTAATAGGCCGTTAGACACCATTGTGTTGTCTTCTCCTAAGCCGATTCCAGAATTAGAATCTATGATTAGGAATAATTTTCCTTTGAAGTTGCAAATACCTTCTTTGGATGCTTTCCCTGAGCTTTCTTCTGCTTGGTTCCCCGCTTTGGGAGCGGCTTTGCGCGCTTTAGTTCCTAGATCAGAAGATACTTTCATTAGCTTAATGGCGGTAGGCACCGAGGAGCGATATTTTCAAAACCGGGCCGTGCATTTTATCAGTTCTTGGCGGAATATAGGTGTCGCGGTTTTTGGATTTTTGTTGGTAGTTTTTTGGGGAATGAATATGGTTTTGGCGCAGTCGGAAAAGTCGGCCGCTAAAGAGCTATCGAACAATTTATCCAAGCCGGATTTTCAGGAAGTTGATCAACTGCAGAAACAGGCGCAGGAATTTAATCGATTAGTTGCTTCGGCTTTATTTTTAAAGAGCGCGATTAGCCCACTTTCTCCATTAATGAATAGATTAAATATTTTAAGCGGTCAGAGCGTTTCTTTGGAAAGAGTCTATTTAGACCCCAATAAAAAAATTACCATTAATGGCAAGACAGCCAGCGAAGCGGAGGCAATTAATTTTAAAAATAGGCTTTTGAAAGATTCTAATTTAGATAAGGTTGTTCTGCCTCTTTCTTCTTTTCAGCCGGGCCCCAATAACACGGTATTATTTAGCGTTAATTTTGAATGGAAATAATTATTCAAACATTAGGCTGGATTGGCGCGGCGCTTATCGTTGTCGCTTATTTTTTAGTATCTCGCCAGTATTTATCCAGCCAGAGCAGGATTTATCAATTTTTTAATTTATTGGGCGCTATGGGTGTGGGCGTCAATGTTTTTTATCAAGAGGCTTGGCCCGCGGTAGCTTTACAGATTGTTTGGGGCGTTATAGCGATTGTTTCTCTTATACGGCCAAAGAATTAAAAGTAAAACCCCTCCTTTTACACTTTCGTGTGAAAAGGAGGGGTTTATTGATTATTTAAAGGGCGGTTTCTTTTTAAGGAGGGTTTCTTGCAGAATTTTATAAATATGAGGATGTTGGTTGCGCAAATGATCTACGGCTACAAGAGTGATTCTTTCCGCGGTTTTGAAATCACCATTATCTAGAAAAAGGATGATGTTTTGGATGATTGGACTCTCATCGTCACTGCTTCCTTTTAATAGGTCTTCTAGTTTATTAGCTAATTCAATCATTTGACCGCGGGCAGTGCGGGTGTGGAAATTCATTTACCACTCCTTTTCATATAAAATGAGCAGATTGAATCTTATAATAACAAAGAATATTTAATTTTGCCAGGTAGTAGAAACTTGACAAACTATCAATAATAATATATTTTATTGATTGGTACTTTCAGAACGTAGTTTTAGTTCAAGGAGGTGGCTAATGCCCGAGTGTTTGAATGCTTATATCTTTACTCGCCGTCTTGGGCTAATGGATGGCCATGGGCCGGTAATTGTTGCGGCTAGAGATTTAGCTGATGCGGAACAATATTATCGTGATGCTGTTCGCGAAAAACATAAGGCTTTGTTAAAGGAATGCGGCCAGGAACAAAATTTTTCTCGTCAGGGCGCAGATTCCCTGGCGGAAGAAGATTTGCGTCTTATGGAAGTCAAAGAAGTTCCGATTGTTTCAGGAGCCTTCCTTCTTAATGAAGGAATGTAAGAAAGGAGAATAGAATGTTAACCTTCGTTGTTTTTTCCGGTTTTCTCTTTTTGGTCTTTGCATTATGTGACATACACACCGAACTTAAAAAAATCGTCGCTATTTTAAGTATTTTTGATTTACGGACAGAAAAAATAGAGAAGGATAAACAAAAAGAGGATTAAGAGTAAATTGAAATCCGGCACTAAGCCGGATTTTTAATTTGGTTGTTTTAGTTTTTCAATAATCTCTAAAAGGTTTTTTTTTAATATTTTTTTATTCTCGGCAGTGATTTTTTTTAAAACAAACTCCTCGGCTTTTTGGCGCACTGTTTTTGTAGTTGGCCGGATGCCGATGCGCAATCTCCAAAAATTATTGGTCTTTAAGGCGGCTTGGATGCTTTCTATGCCGTGGTGGCCGGCAGCGCTATGGCCCGGTTCAGTAAATTTATATTTTCCAATTTCAAGGTCGCTATCGTCTTGGACAATTAGTAATGCTTCTGGCTTGATATTGTATTTATTTAACGCTTGAGCAACAAAGCGGCCGGATTCGTTCATGTATGTATTGCTAGCCAATAGGGTATAGGGTAGAGAGTATAGGTTTTGATCTTTAAGATATTTTATAAAAATTAGGCCAACATTATGGTAAGTGTTCCTATATTTTTTTTCTGGATTGCCGAGGCCGATGATGAGTTTCGGGTTAAGGGTTAAGGGTTTAGGATGAAGGGTTGCCATTGATTGTATTTTAATATAATTTCACAATATTTTCTATTTTACTTGAACATATTTTATTCACGTTTTATACTAGACTACATATATGAAAAATTTTTGGCTTGCTGCTAGAGAAATTATTGAAGTAGTGGTCATTGCTCTAGTAACGGTTTTTATTATTCGCAGTTTTTTAGTCCAGCCATTTTTAGTCAATGGAGCGAGCATGGAGCCTAATTTTGAGGATGGCAATTATCTTTTAGTAGATGAAATTTCTTATCGTTTTGCCGCGCCGCGGAGGGGAGAGGTGGTGGTATTTCGTTATCCTAATGATCGATCCGTTTTTTTTATCAAAAGGCTCGTTGGTTTGCCCGGAGAAAGATTAGTGATTAGAGACGGAAAGATTTATATTGAAGGGAAAGAATTAAGCGAAGAGTACTTGGGCCCAACGCCCCATACAGAGGGTAAGATTTCGGTCAATTTGGGGAAAGACGAATATTTTGTTTTAGGCGATAACCGTTCTTATAGCTTTGATTCTCGTAATTGGGGGCCGATTCAAAGGGAGGATATTATTGGAGTAGCCAGAATTCGAGTATTCCCGTTTAACGCTATGAATGTTTTTAGCTACGAATAGAGTTTATGCCCGGTGCTACAACTTTGATGGTGTTTTCAGCAGAAAACACAAAAGTATCTGTCCCGGACAAAGACTTATAAATAATCTATATTTATTAAAACAATCAAGGTTGAATCTAAATTTATGTCAAAGTTGTAGCACCGGGTATGAAAAAATCTAAAAATAAAAATCTTATTAATAGTCCAAAAGGAATGCATGATATTCTTCCGCAGGATCAGCCGATTTGGGAAAAAATGCGCAAAGTGGCTAAGGACATTTCCGATTCTTATAATTTTTCACGAATCGATACTCCCATCGTTGAGTATGCGTCTCTTTATGAGAGGCCGTTGGGGGCGGGCAGCGATGTAGTGGAAAAACAAATGTTTATTTTAAATACTAAAGGAGGGGATGGGCTGGCGTTGCGTCCGGAGGGCACCGCGGGAGTGTCTCGGGCTTATCTTCAGCATGGCTTAAGCCATTTGGCCCAGCCGTTGAAGCTATATTATGAAGGCCCGATGTTCCGTTATGAGCATCCGCAAGCTGGGCGTTTTCGCCAATTTTATCAATCCGGGTTTGAAATTATTGGATCGGAAGGCGATGCGGTTTATGATGTTCAGGTTATTTTAGCTTGCGTTCGTCTATTAGAAACTTTGAAAATTAAAAATTTGTCTATTGAGGTCAATACTATTGGGTGTAGAACTTGCCGGCCAAATTATCGGAGAAAACTTTTGGAATATTATAAGGGCAAAGAAAAGAAAATTTGCGCTGATTGCCAGAGGAGATTAAAAAATAATCCTTTGCGGGTTTTGGATTGTAAGGAAGATATATGTCAGCCTTTTATTAAAGAGGCGCCGATTATGTTGGAGAATTTATGCGTTTTTTGCAACAAGCATTTTAAAGCGGTTTTAGACCATTTGGAGGAGTTGGCGCTGCCTTATAGGTTAAATAATCATTTGGTTCGGGGTTTTGATTATTATAATCGGACCGTTTTTGAAATTTTTACCGAAGGCTTTGCTCCAGCTTTAGCGGCGGGCGGCCGGTATGATTATTTAATGGAAATGATTGGCGGTCGGGCAACGCCGGCGGTAGGCGGCGCTATTGGCCTAGACAGGTTAGTGGAGATTATTAAGTCTCACGAAATTAATCTTATTGCTAAGAAAAAACCAAAAATATTTTTAGTTCATATTGGCGATGAGGCGAGAAAAAAGGCCTTAACTATCGTAGAGTCTTTATTATTGGCGGGCATTGATGTTTATGAGTCTTTAGGTAAAGATTCTTTAAGGGCGCAATTGAAAATTGCCGATAAAATAGCATCGCCGTTGGCGTTAATTTTTGGGCAGCAGGAAGTTTTTGAGCAAACGATTATTATTCGGGACATGAAGACTGGCGCTCAGGAAACTGTTCCGTTGGTCAAGATCGCTAATGTTCTTAAGAAAAGATTGAAGTAGCGCAATGTATTCTTGTTTATTTTGTAAAATAGCCAATAAGCAAATTTCATCGGAAATTGTTTTTGAAAATGACAGCCTTCTGGCTTTTAAAGACATACGGCCTTCGGCTCCGGTGCATTATTTGATAGTGCCTAAAGAGCATATTCAATCCATTGCTCATTTAAAAGATAATCACCGCGGCGTACTTTCTGATTTGGTTTTTTCTGCTAAAGCTCTAGCTTTGAAATTAGGATTGGGGGGTTATAAATTAGTTTTTAATGTCGGGCGTGAAGGCGGCCAAATCATTGACCATTTGCATCTTCATTTGCTGGGCGGTTGGACAAATAATGAGAAATGAGATAATATATTTTAAATATGCCTATCGAAGTTCGTAAAAAGGAAAATGAAAGTCCAAGTTATCTTATTAATCGCTTTACCAAAAAGATGCAGCAAAGCGGTGTTTTGCGTGAAGTAAAAAATAGGCGTTTTTATAAACGCACTGTTAATAAAAGCCGCAGAAGGGTGAAGGCTTTGCATCGCGAAGAAAAAAAGAAAGAATTTTTGAAAGCCAAGAAATTAGGAATCACTTTAAGTTAATATTTAATCTCTGACATTTAACATTGTGACCGACTAGCAGACATATTATAGTTAGGTGTCAATTGTTAGGTGTTCATTGTTAAAAAACTATGTTGAAGCAACGAGTTCTCAGCGACATTAAAGATGCTATGAAGTCAGGCGACCAAAATAAGGTCGGGGTTTTGCGTTTAGTAAGTTCGGCTATTAAAAATAAAGAGATTGAAATGAAACCTAAACTTGGAGATTCAGAAATGCCAGAAGATATGGTTTTAGCGGTTATAATGATGGAAGCAAAAAAACGAAAAGAAGCAATAGAAATCTTTAAACAAGGCGGGCGTAATGATTTGGCAGAAAAAGAGCAGATGGAATTGGCAATTATTCAAGGTTATTTGCCCCAGCAATTGAGCAAGGAAGAAGTAGAAAAGGAAATTGAAAAGATTTTAGGAGACAATCTTTTAGCTGGTAATTTTGGATTAGCGATGAAAGAGGTAATGAAATCTTTGAAGGGGAAGGCCGACGGATCTTTGGTCGGGGAGATTTTAAAGAAAAAATTTAGCAGCAACGAATCCCGTTAGAGGCAACTCAAATATATTATTTTTTTTGGATATACTTTTATTAAAAAATATTTTTATTAAAAAAACGGTCATATTACGGTCGCCTCTGGCGACCTGCCTCTAACGGGATGAATAGAGTTGTCGTCTTATCATTAAAGAAAAAATTTAAAAAGCTGGAATTTAAAATTCAGACCCTAGGTAGAGAATTATTGAAAGCGGAAAAGAAAGACGGATTTTATTTTGAAGTTTATTTGGTAGATAGGGCTTTTATGAATAAAAATGTATTGGCTTTTCCTGCCCCGCGTTTTTTTAACAGACCGGATATTAAACAAAAAAATCTCGGAGAAATTTATCTAAACCCGGACTATATAAGAAATGAGAAATTAGAAATTAGAAATAAAGAATTGAATTTTGATAAAAAGTTGCGATACTTGCTTATTCACGGATTTTTGCACCTTTTGGGCTATGGCCACAAGAAGAAGGGTGATACAATTATTATGCAAAGAAAGGAAGCTAAGCTTCTTTCTAAATTCAGGAATTAATATGAGCAATTACATTGTTGGTCTAGATATAGGTTCACAAAATATTAAAGCGGCAGTAGCGGAATTAAGAAAGGACGGCAAGCCTTATTTGATTAGGGTTTTTAAATCTCCTTCCGAAGGAATAAGAAAAGGAACAATAGCGGAGGTGGGAGAAGCCACGCGTTCTATTTCCCATGTTCTTTCCGAGGTAAAAAAGATTTCTAAGAGCGCTATTAAAAATATTTATCTTGGCGTAGGCAGCCATGATTCCAAGGTTTTGTTTTCTAAGGGGGTGGCAGCAGTTTCGCGGGCTAATTCAGAAATCTATAAAGACGATATAGATCGAGTTATTGAAGCATCGCGCGCCATCAAAGATATTAATAATCGGATGATGCTTCATCTTATTACCCAAGAATTTATAGTAGATGGAGTTGGCGATATTAGAGATCCTATTGGTATGATTGGCAACAGGCTGGAGGTTAATAGTTTAATTATTGATGCTTTTGAGCCTGCTATTAAAAATATAACTCGTTGTGTGGAAATTGCCGGAGGCGATGTTGCAGGATTGATTTTTAGCCCTTTGGCTTCAAGCCGGTCTGTACTGACCAAGAATCAAAAAGAATTAGGGGTTGTCTTGATTGACATTGGTTTCGGTAAAACTTCTATATCGGTTTATGAAGAAAATAAGCTTTTGCATACCGCTATTTTTCCTGTAGGCTCTGGCAATGTTACTAATGATTTAGCTATTGGAGTGAAAAGTTCTATTGTGGCGGCGGAAATGATTAAATTTTCTTTTGGTTCAGCTTTAGCTAAGGATGTGCCGAGCAGGGAAATGATTGATTTTAAAAAAATAGATCCCGCGGCTCGAGGCACTGTTTCTCGAAGATTTATAGCAGAGATTATAGAAATGCGACTTGCTGAAATATTTGAATTTGTTAATAATGAATTGAAAAGAATAGGAAGGAGCGGGCAATTGCCCGCAGGAGCCGTCTTGGTAGGGGCTGGCGCGAAGATACCCGCGATTGTAGATTTAGCCAAGCAGGAGTTGGGTTTATCAGTCCAGGTTGGCGTTCCAGATGTTAGCGGTTTTAATCTTGGAGCGGAGCTAAGCGTCCAAATCGAAGATCCAGAATTTGCTTGTGTTGTTGGTTTGGTGGGGATGGGATTAGATAAAACCGAGGTGCCAGCTGGCCAATCTTTTCTGCCAAGAAATTTTTTCAGGAATTTATTAAAATATTTTATGCCTTAGGGCTGAACTATCATGAGTTCTAAAAAAGAAAATATTATTAAGTCTGTAAAACCGAATCTTGATTATTCCGCCAAAATTAAAGTAGTTGGCGTTGGAGGCGGAGGCGGTAATGCCGTTTCCCGAATGAGCGACGAATTTAATTTGCGGAATGTTGATTTTATTGCCATTAATACTGATAGTCAGGATTTAGATGAGTGCGGAGTGAAACAGAAAATTTATGTTGGGAAAAACCTTACTCGGGGTTTGGGCACTGGGATGAATCCAGAGTTAGGCCGGCAAGCAGTTGAAGAAAGCCGGTCGGAAATTACCGAAGCCTTAAAAGGCGCGGATTTGGTTTTTATTACTGCTGGCCTTGGCGGCGGCAGTGGTTCGGGCGGATCGCCGGGAGTTGCAGAGGTTGCCAGAGAGGTCGGCGCCTTGACCGTTGGTGTAGTTACTAAGCCCTTTGCTTTTGAGGGGGCGCAACGAGCTAGGATTGCTAATGAAGCTTTAGCGAAATTAAAAGAGAAAGTAGACGCGTTAATTGTTATACCGAACGATCGGATTTTTAGCGTTATTCAAAAAGACACCCCGATTATAAAGGCTTTTGAATATATAGATGATATTTTAAAAAATGCGGTTCAGGGAGTAGCGGAAATGATTGCTGAACCAGGCATTATTAATGTAGATTTTGCTGATGTGAAGGCGATTATGCAGAACGCGGGATCCGCTTTGGTGGGTATCGGAGTGGCGACTGGCCAAGATCGGGCTATGGCGGCAGTGGCGCAAGCTATTAATTCCCCGCTTTTAGAAACTTCTATCGAAGGGGCGAAAGGAGTATTGTTTGCCGTTACCGGAACTAAGAACTTAAAAATGTCGGAAATTAATGACGTGGCTAAGATTATTAGCGAGTCGGTTGATCCAGCCGCCAAAATTATTTTCGGAGCTTATTATGACCGTAATCTTGCCAAAGAACAGATCAAGGTTACTTTAGTTGCTACTGGTTTTAACGGTACTTCTTTGAAGGGCGATGTTAGCTCTTCTTTTTCTGATTTATTTTCGTCTCCGCCTGCTATGTCTACGATTTCTGTTCCTATGCCATCGGTAAGAGAGTCCCAAAATGAAGAAAAAGATAGTAAATCATCGGATAAAATTAATGGCGATAAGCATAATAAGAAAAGCAGTTCCGAAGTTTGGGATATACCGGCGTTTTTAAGGAAAAAGAGAAAGTAGTTAGAAAACAAAAACCCCCGCCCTCTAAGCACGTATTCTATGCACAGAGGGCGGGGGTTTTTGTTTTCTCAGGCGTTTATCCTTGATGTCCAGTTTCTTCTCTCAAGCGATTCACCAAATAGGAAGCATATTCTTTGCCGCCAAGGCCGAAAGCTAATCCTCCGGCAATGGCAAGCATAGCAATTAATCCGGTAATCAAAGTATTGATTACGCTAACTGCGATTCCAAGCTGGAGAAGAGAGGTGAGCAAACCGAATACGAATACTGACCACCAGGTCAGAGCGCCCAAAGCCTTAGCTGCATGCAACCTAGCGCTTAATACTGAAGCTATAACCAAACCCTTTAAGAATTTGGCCGCAACTAAACTTACTAGCATTATCAAGATTGCCACAAACACGTTGGGAATATAATTTAAGACATCTTGAATGAATAAAGATAGGGCAGAGAATTTCAGGATATCGGAAGCTGCCAGTAAAAATACCAATACTACGAACCAATAAACAATCCGACCGACAAAATGGCCGAAATTTAAAGTAATATTGGCCCTATGAAGATAGGCATCAACACCGAGGTTTTTTAAAAGATTATCTAATTTTAAGTAGAACAAGACTCTTTCTACAATTCTTTCTAAAACCGCGGCAACGATTAAGCCTATGATTAAAGTGGCTAAAGCACCCAGTAGGCGTGGTAAAAGACCGACAAATCTGGACCATAGATCTTGTAAGGATACTGCGACTACATCAACCCAATTTTGAATAACCATATATTTTCTTTATTTTTCGACCTTTTCCAAGCACATAACATTTACGTGCTCTAAACTCTCTATAAGTTATTATAACAGTTTGTGTTATTTGGCCTGTGGATAAAATACAGGCAGAATGGCGTTTTTTGAATTTTTATGCTAGAATAAAATTATGAAAAAACTCTTGATTTTGCCGGTTTTTGGTTTAGTTTTTTTGTTTTTTAGCCCAGTTGTAGCTGAAGAAAATTCTCAATTGAATAAATCCACGCCTGTTATTGAAAATCCCGGAGTTTTGCCAACTAACCCATTTTATTTTTTAAAAGAGTGGCGTCGAGGGATCACAAGGTTTTTTACTACTAATCCTGTTGCTAGGGTGGAATTAGAGTTAAAAATCGTTAACGAAAAAGCCGCAGAAGTTGTGAAGGTCCAGGAAGCATTGCCGGAAAATACGGAAGCAATTTCCGAGGCGCTGGAAAATTATCGTTTATCTCAAGAAAGGCTGCAATCGCGCTTAGAAGCGCTCAAAGAAACTTCTAAGAATCCGAATTTGGCTAAATTATTGGGCAAATTGGCGGAGAGGGTGGTGCGCCACGAAAAACTTTTTAGCGATCTAGCCGAGAAGTTTTCCGAAAACACCGAACTTTCAACTTTAGTTAACGAAGTAAGAGGAAAGATTTCCGAATTAGTTGGCGTGGCCGCCCAGAAAGATGAGTCGGATAACTTTAATATTCGGATGAAGGAAGTTTCGTCTCAAATCGTTTTGGAAGAAACCCTAGAAAGGGCTTTGGCATCTTTGCGGGCGCAGATTGATGGCTATGAACAATTGGTTCCAGAAAAAAATTGGACTAAAGAAAATAATCCGAAAATTTACGAACTTTTAGAAAATGCCAGATATCATTTGCGTTTAGCCAACAGCGCCCTTTCTAAAAAAGATTTCGTGGAAACTAAAACGCATATTGGGCATATTCAAGGTTTTTTAGAAAAATTATCCAGGTTGATTAATCAGGATCCTTTATGCGGTCAAATTCAGTGTTTGCGTTATGATCCGGTTTGCGGTAAAGATGGCAAAACTTATTCTTGCGGCGAAGCGGATGCGCAATCCTGCGGCGTTTCGATTGCTTATGAGGGAGAATGCGCCAAAGAAGAGCCTGTTGCTTGCATAACTCTTTACGCGCCGGTTTGTGGCATAAACGGCAAGACTTATTCTAATGATTGCGTGGCTGGGTCGGCCGGCATTGAAATTAAATATCAAGGGGAATGCGGTGCGGTTAAGACGGGTGGGGAGGCCCCTATTCTATTAACTCCTATTTATTAAAATATGCCTTCAAAAATAGTAGAAGTGAAAAATTTAAATGTTATTTTTGGCCAACATCAAGTTTTGGATGATTTGAGTTTCGATGTAAATAAGGGTGAAGTTTTGGCGATTATTGGCCCTAACGGAGCGGGTAAGACAGTTTTGTTTCATGCGTTGATTGGTTTATCGCGCCCAACTTCCGGTGTTATTAATTGGAAGTCCAATGTGAAAATTGGTTATGTGCCGCAAAGATTCGACATTGAAGTTGATTTACCATTGACCACCCGAGAGTTTTTTTATTTAAAAGGCGGCGATGTAACCGATAAAAAAATTAAGGAATTTTTGGATTTAGTTGGCATAGACCACGAGGCGCTTAATAAGGGCATTAGTCAGCTTTCAGTTGGCCAACGGCAAAGAGTTTTAGTGGCTTGGGCAGTAATGAACGAACCGGAGATTTTGCTTTTTGATGAGCCAACCGCGGATATTGATATTCGCGGCCAGCAGTCTATTTATCATTTGTTGCATAAAATTCAAGACCAAATTGGTTTTGCCGTTATTTTAATTTCTCACGATTTAAGCGTGGTTTATAAATATGCGGACCAGGTTTTATGCTTAAATAGCAAAAGAGTCTGTATGGGTCCGCCTCGGGAGGTTTTAAGCGCCGAACAATTATTGGAGCTTTATGGAGGTGAACAGACTTTTTATAAGCATTTGGAAAAGAGTTTTCACGAAGATCACCATGCCTGATATTTATCCGCCTTTATTAGTTGCGATTTTTGTTTCGGCAAGCGCTGGTTTGTTGGGGGCTTTTGCAATCTTGAAAAAAATGGCTTTAGTGGGAGATGCCCTTACTCATGTGGCTTTGCCGGGCATGGCCTTGGGTTTGTTGTTTAATTTCAGCCCATTTTTAGGAGCGTTGGCATTTTTAGTTTTTGCGATTTTTGGGATTTGGCTTATGGAACGTTACAGCAAGCTTTCTACGGAAACTTTAGTGGGAATTTTTTTCTCCGCTAGTTTAGCGTTGGGCGTATTGATTACTCCCGACCATGAATTAGTAGAAGCATTGTTCGGTAATATTATTTCATTGACTTGGGCGGAAGCCATAATTTCCGCTGTAATGGCTTTGATTTTGATATTGATTATTTTAATTTTGCGAAGACAATTAGCTCTTAATATGGTTTCTTCGGAATTAGCGCAGTCTGCCGGCATTAATAATTCTCGGTTAAATTTAATTTATCTTTTGATTTTTGCGTTAGCAGTGGCTTTGGGAATTAGATTTGTTGGGGCAGTATTAATGGGTTCATTGGTAATAATTCCAGCGGCGGCAGCGAGAAATATTGCTAGCAGTTTTAATATGTTTTTAGGATTGTCTATGTTGGCGGGAGTATTATCAGCGGTGATCAGTATTTTTGTTTGGCAAAATAATGGCGCCGCTCCCGGACCGATTTTTATTTTAGTGAGCGTTGGAGTTTTTCTTGTTACTTTGGTTATTCGGGGCTTAAAGCGATAATTTTATGCCCGGTGCTACAACTTTGATGGTGTTTTTAGAAAACACAAGGGTATGTGTCTCCAGACAAAGACCTGTAAATAATCTATAATTATGAAAACAATCAAGGTTGAATTTAAATTTATGTCAAAGTTGTAGCACTGGGTATGGGAAAACGTTGGATTTTATTAAGTATTTTGGGCATGGTCGCGGCGGCGATCATTTTTCTTCTAACGAATCCGATAGAGATTTTTACTTCAGAACCAGAAGATTTGGTGATAGTGAAAGCAATTAGCGCCGGCAATACTTTTGGCCAGCTTGCGGCGGAAGCAGGTTTAGCTACGGATACTATTTCCTCGATTCTAGAAAAAAGTAAGGATATTTATGATTTAGCCAGTATTCGCGCTGGTAAAGAGCTGGCGTTTGTTTTTTCCGCTTTGGACGATAGTTTTAAGAAATTAGTCTATCCGGTAGATACGGAACAAGAATTTATTTTTGAATCGGTGGAACAAGAGAACACGTCGCCAGAGTGGCGGGCCAATCTTGTTGATATACCCTATGAGGTTGAGCGAAAAGAGATTGAAGCTACGATTGATACTTCGCTTTATGAAACTTTTTTGGCAAAGGGCTGGGATGTTCGTTTGGGATTAGAGTTAGCGGAAATTTTTGCTTGGCAGATTGATTTTGCTGCTGACATTCAAAAAAATGATAGTTTTAAAGTGGTTTTTGAAGAGCGTTATCGTGATGGCAAGTATGTGATGTCGGGTAAAATTTTGGCGGCGCAATTTGTGAATTCCGGAAAGATTTTTTATGGGTATTATTTTCAGGGGAATTCAACGAAGGCGGGCTTGCCCACCGAAGTTTTAACGAAGGCGGGGTATTACGATGAAAACGGTAATTCTCTTCAGAAGGTCTTTTTAAAATCTCCTTTGCAGTATAAATATATCAGTTCCGGATTCAGTTACGGCCGATATAACCCGATTCTAAAGAAGGTTTCTCCGCATCGGGGCATTGATTACGCGGCGAACGCGGGTACGCCCGCGGTGGCAGTAGGCGATGGAACGGTTATTCAAGCCGGATGGAACGGTTATTACGGCATATCAGCGACCATTCGGCATAACGATACTTACAAGACTGTTTATGGCCACTTCCAAAGTTTGGCAAAAGGTATTAAGGTTGGCGCAAGGGTTAAACAGGGGCAAGTGGTGGGCTATGTCGGATCTACGGGCTTGGCGACCGGCCCCCATCTTCATTATGAGATGCATAAGTTTGGATCTTACGTTAATCCTTTTCTGGTTGAGGTGCCGCCGGGAGAGCCGATAGCGGAAAGCGATAGAATAGATTTTGAAAGGATAATTAATAAATTTATTTTTTGATTTTTCAATGAATACAAAACCTTATTTTTTGGTTTCTATTATTGCCAGCGCGGCGCTTTTTGTTATAGCGGCAGTTTTATCGTATTCCGCTTTTAGCAGTTCAGATTATTTATTGGTGATTCATTTTGACAGCTATCAAGGCATTAATTGGTTTGGCAATAAATGGGATGTTTTTGGTATTTTAGGAACAGGGCTTTTTTTGGGGTTAGTAAATTATATTTTAGTAAGCGCCCTTTATTCTTATAGCCGGTTTTTATCGCTCTTATTTTCTTTTTTTACGGTTTTTTTGATGATCTTGATTTTAATATCGGTGGGAGTTATAATATCAGTTAATTAGCGATTAGTGCTTAGCGACTAGTTTCGCCGAAGGTGGTATTAACTAGTGGCTAGTTGCTAGTGGCTAGTGGCTAATATGTTCGCAATCATTGAAACTGGCGGGAAGCAATACAGAGTTACCCCCGGACAAAAATTAAAAGTGGAAAAATTAGAAGCCAAAGAAGGCGAGGGCTTTGTGTTGGATAAAGTTTTATTAACTGCTGATGGAGAGAACGTAAAAGTTGGCAATCCTTATGTTACTGGCGTCACGGTGGAAACGAAGATTTCAAGGCAAGGGCGCGCTAGGAAAGTTATCGTATTTAAGTACCATTCTAAAACTCGGCAAAAAAAGAAAAAGGGGCATCGCCAATCTTTTACGGAACTAGAGGTGGTGGGAATAAAATAACGAAATCCGCTCTTCATTGGGTGGATTTTTTATTTACCTATTGAATATAACCGAAGAAGTTGTTAAGCTGGGGCTGTTCTTTAACATTATTGATAGGGAAAAACTGGAGGATAAATAATGGCAATGCGCCGATTTGTTCTAGGTTTTTTGGCGATATTGGTTTTCGTGGGTTGTCGGTCGTCAGCGGGTTTATTGGGTCCGATGGTACAGGTTGGCCGTACTGATGGGAAAACGGGAATGGTGATTGTTTGGCGAACTGATGAAGTAGGCGATAGTCGGCTGGATTATGGCCCGTTTCCGCACTACACTGACAGCGTTTATGATTCTTCCTTGGTGACTTATCACGCCGTTACTCTTAAAGATTTGCGGCCCGGCACACGCTACTCTTACCGAATATCGACTAATGGCAAGGTGCTAGCAGAGAAGTTTTTTTATACCAATAAATCTAATTTAGAGCCGTTTACTTTTGCGGTTTTTGGAGATTCCGGCAGCGGCGATGATCATCAAGATAAAGTTGCCCGACAAGTGGAGGAGCAATCGCCGGATTTTATTTTACATACCGGTGATTTGATTTACTATAGCGGCAAAGATAGAAAATATTCGGAGCAGTTTTATCATCCTTATCGGGATTTGATTTCTCGCATTCCGTTTTTTCCTTCTATGGGCAATCATGATTATAAAAGTAATGAGGGACAGACAATGTTGGATAATTTTGTTTTGCCGGGCAATGGAAGAAATTATAGTTTTGATTACGGCAATGCTCATTTCATCGCTTTAGATTCTAATCGGGCGAATAAAGAATCGGCCGTTTGGCTGGAAGCTGATTTGGCGGCAACGCAACAGAAGTGGAAGATAGTATTTTTTCATCATCCCCCGCCTTTTACTGGAACTCACTCTGGCGACGAAAATATAACAGATTTATGGATGCCCCTATTCGTAAAATATAAGGTGGATATTGTATTTTGCGGCCATAAGCATCTTTATTCGCGATCTCGGCCGGTTAATGGAGTGGTCTATATCATTGAGGGTGTTGGAGGTAAGAGGCGTTATAATTTTACTCCTGCGCCGCATTGGGCTTATGGCGATGACGATCATTGGGGATTTGGATGGACTGCTATTAATGGCAACGAACTGGTTTTTTCTCATTTTACGGACGAAGGAAAAATACTGGATTCTTTTACGATCCGTAAGTGAAGTAACCGAGCACATAAAATCTTATGTGCTCGGTTTTCATTTTTAATTTCGGTTATCTAACGCGCCGCCCAGAGTGTCTTCGTCGGCAAATTCAATTTCTCCGCCAGTGGGAATTCCCCTTCCTAATCGGCTGATTTTTTTAGCGTAATCTTTTAATTCGTGAAGCATTAAATTAGCGTTGATGTCTCCGTAGGTTGTGGGATTGATAGCGATAATAATTTCTTCGGCTTGGCCGCTAAGATCCCGTTTAATAGATCTTTTCAGGCTGTTCAACCGCAGTTTTTGAACGCTGTCTAAAACTCCATCTTTTTTTAGATCGCCCAATATAAGGTAGCGTCCATTGAATTTTTTAGTTTTTTCTAAAGAGATAAGATCGGTTTCTTTTTCCACAATGGCGATGAGGCCTTTGTTTCTTTGCGTATTAGAACAGGTGGAGCAAAGATTATCGGCGTTGGTCTTCTCCGACGCTTCGGTCGGAGCCCCTATTTTACGTTGGGGTTGATTTTGATAATGAGTAGAGAAACATTCTGAACAGGTTTTTAAATAATTCAATCCAACTATCGCGTCGCTAATTTCTTGGATATTATTGGTGCCTAGGTTTTTTAGATAAAAAGCCAAGCGAGTGGCTTGGCGCGGGCCGATGCCCGGCAGAGAAGAAAATACATCCACGAATTTTTTAATAGGATCAGACATTACTTTTGCCTTTTGAATTAATTTTCTTGTGTATGTTGTTTGTCTATGGATCGGAAGCTGACTTTTTCCTGATCAAATGCTAATTTTACCGTTCCAGTCGGTCCGTTGCGGTGTTTGGCAATAATAATTTCTGCCACATTATTTTGGTCTTCTGGGTTTAAAGGAGATTTATCTTTGCGGTAAATAAACATTACTACGTCGCTATCCTGTTCGATGCTTCCGGAATCACGGAGGTCGGCCAGGCGGGGTATTTTTACTTCCCGCTGCTCTACGCCTCGGGAAAGCTGGGAAATGGCTAAGACCGGCACTTGGAGTTCTTTAGCTAAAGATTTTAGGCCGCGGGAAATTTCGGTGATTTGTTGAACGACATTGTCGGAATTAGTTCGGGGCTGGATCAATTGCAGATAGTCGACTACGATAAGGGATAATCCATGTTCGGTTTGCAGCCTGCGGGCTTTAGAACGCAATTGCAGTATGTTGGGCGATGCCATGTCGTCAATAAAAATTAGAGTTTGAGAAAGGCGATCCAGAGCTCCTCGGATTAAGGAGAAGTCCGTTTCGTTTTTAATTCTTCCAGTTCGAAGATGCCAGAGCGGCACTTTGGCTTCAGCGGCAATTAGCCGGTCAACGACTTGATCTCGAGACATTTCTAAAGAGAAGAAGCCTATTGGTTTTTTTTCTTTAAAAGCGATATTGCGGACTATATCTAAGGCAAAAGCGGTTTTACCTAAGGACGGCCGCGCGCCCAAAACGATTAAGTCGGATTTTTGGAAACCAGAAAGATAGCTATCCAATTCGTGGAAACCCGTGCTAATGCCGCGTAGCTCGTGTTCTCCTTCGGTCATTTTTTCCAGGCGATCATACGCCTCTTGCAAATCTTCTTTAACGGAAATGAATTTTTGTTGGATCGAATTTTGTGATATAGAAAAGATTTTTTGTTCAATATCGTCTAAGACATTTTCCAGATCGTCTCCAGGATCAAAAGCTTTTTCGTTGATATGGTTGGCGGCAGAAATCAGGCTCCTGAGAATTTTCTTTTCTTTGACGAGATCCGCGTAGTGGCTGATATGGAAAGAAGAGGGGACGGTTTCAATGAGGCTGGCTAGATAACTCGCTCCGCCGATTTCTTCCAGATCTTTATCTTCTTTTAAGCGGTTACTTACGCTTAAAATATCTACAGGATGATTTTTTTCATAAAGCTTTAAAATGGCTTCATATATTTTGTTGTGGCCGGGCTGATAAAAATCTTCTGCCTTGAGAGTGTCGGCAACTTGGATAATAGATTTATTATCTAACATTAACGCGCCCAAAACAGCTTGTTCCGCTTCTATATTTTGTGGAGGAAGTTTGAGAAGATTTTTTTTGGACATAGATAATAAAATTCCAAATAACAAATTCCAGATTTCAAATAAATTCCAATTTATTACGAAACTCTAAACATTTTAAAATTGGTTTTTTGGAGCTTATTTGTTATTTAGTGCTTGGAATTTGAGATTTATTGAGGCCATAAGAATGGCCCATTTGGCGCGTCCTCTATTGTGTATCCTAATCTTTCTATTTCTTTGCGCAAGACATCGGATTGAACAAATTGTTGATGAGTTCTTAATAACTCTCGTTTTGAGGCTAACTGTTGAATTTTTGCCGGTATTTTCGGCAGTTTTACCTCGATTTTGAAGATTTTGAGTTTGTCGGAGATCCATTTCCCAATTATTTTAGCCCCCCCCTTACGGATTTTATTAAGATTTTTATTTGTATCATTGATCAATGAAAAAATTACCGCTAACGCTTTAGGAGTATTAAAATCATCTTGAATAGCTTCATTAAATTGGGCCTCATAATTTTTGATTTCTAATTTAGAATTTCCGCCTTTAGTCATTTTCACCTTAGCTATAAATTTTGCTATGGAATCCAGGGATTTTTTGGCATCTTGGGCTATTTTTTCAGAGTAATCAAGAGGCGATCTGTATTGATGGGTAAAAACAATCAAGCGAAATATTGAAGGAGAGAAATTTTTTAAGAAATTTTGAATAGTAATAAAATTTTTTAAGCTCTTAGACATTTTTTCGCCATTCACCAAAAGAAACCCGGTGTGCATCCAAAGATTGACTAGCGGTTTTTTTCCGGAAGAGGCTTCTTGTTGGGCAATTTCTGATTCATGATGGGGAAATTTTAGGTCCATTCCGCCGCCATGTAGATCGTATTGGGGCCCGAAATATTTTTCCGTAATAGCTGTGTCTTCAATGTGCCAACCGGGCCGACCACCCGGAAAATATTTTTTTTCTTCCTCTTTAGGATTTTTCCAAAGCGCAAAATCTAGGGGATCTTTTTTTTGGGGGTCTAATTCAATGCGCCAGCCTGAACGGAGCGCGTTTAAATTTTGTTTAGATAATTTTCCATAATCAGGGAATTTTTTAATTTCAAAATAAATTCCGGAATCGGTTTCGTAAGCGTAGCCTTTTTTAGTTAATTCCCGGATTTGTTTTTTAATTTCTGGAATATGTTCGCTGGCGCGGGCGTATTGGTCTACGCTGGTTACGCCCAACGTTTTCATATCTTTTAAATATTCTTTTTCAAATTTCTTCGCTAGGGCTTTGGGAGAAATATTGGCTTCTGAAGCGCGATGGATGATTTTATCATCAATGTCGGTAATATTTTGTAAATAAAAAACACCGTATTTAAGGGACTTTAAATAATTTTTGACTAAATCAAAGAAAATACAGGTTCGGGCATGGCCAATGTGGGCATAATCATAAACCGTTGGCCCGCAGACGAACATTTTGAGCTTTTTCTCGCGTACTAATTTTCCTAAATTTTCCTTTTTTTCGGATAAAGTATTGTAGATTATCATGGTTGAGCGATTAGTAGTTAGCGACTAGTTTTTAGCTGATGAAATCAGAATAACTTTAATTAAGCCGTTTTTCTAGTGGCTAAATTAGAGCCATCCTTTTTTTCGGAATAAGATTAAGCAGGCTATCACCGTTATAGCAACTCCGAAAAATATGCCCCAAAATCGTAAAGGAGATCCCGTAACGTATTGCCCGATCAAATCTATGGAGACTAAAGAAGTGAAAAGAAAAACTGGGAAAGTAAGAAAGGCGAGAACGGTAAATTTTTGCATTACTTGGTTAGTTTTGGCGCTTAAAAGCTGGCTATTGGTAGTTTCCAGGGATTCAATAACTTGGTGGTAATTTTCTAGATATTGGGCGATTTTATAATGGTCTCCGGTCAGGTCATTAAGATAAATTCTTGCTTCTTCGCCCCAAAATTTTCTTCCGACGTCTGCGAGCGAATTTAAAACAATTTCTTGCGGTCGGCTGATAATGCTGTAATCTAGCGCGTCGCGTTTCACGTAGGAAATTTTTTGGAGCATTTCCGCCTCCCGATGTTTAAAGATTTCTTGGGTAATATAGCTGATATTTTCTTCAATATGCCGGAGTTGTTTCATGGAAGAGGAAAGAATTTCTTGGATAAGATAATAAGTGAGCCGGCCGGTGTCTTCCGTGGCCCGGTCTTTGAAATGTTTGTTGTTGCTGATGGCGCGCTGGAAATTCTCAATCGCGTCTAAATCTTCATAATGAATAGTGATGACCGTATCTTTGGTAATCAGAAAATCCACTTCTGCGCGTCGGGAAGTTTTTATATTGGTGTCATAAATCGGTAGGTGATAGGCGAGGTAAAGATAGGTTTTATAAAATTCTACGCGGGAGCGGATAGAGAAATGGAGTAACTCATCCAGAATAATCGGATGGAATTTATGTTGTTTTTTCAGGAATTCCAGGTCATTCCGAGTGGGCTTTAAAATATCAATCCAGGTGGCTTTTCCCTTAACTATTCTCATTGATTTTATTATACCATCAATAAACTTCACCGCCTTTCCTATGGGAACCAGAATAATACGCCCCTTATATTCCTCCGCCAATTAAGTCTCCGGTCGTCATAAATTAAAACTCAGTCGTTATACGGAAAATTTATAACTCGCCCTCTCCGCCAGCTGGCGGATTCGGAACTCAAACATATAAATTTTCCTACTCCTTCGTTAATTTATTAAGCCGCCCTTCGACAGATTGACTCCAGAATAAAGGGGCTTTTTGAAAAAAAATATAGGCTGCGGGACGTTCCCTACGAAAAGGCGGCGGAGTAAAAGTGTTATCTATTATCTATGTAGCCTTTTGGTATAGAGTTTGACTTTTGTGTTGATTTGTTGTATGTTATTGAAAGTTATTTTGTAGTTTAACAAGCATTTTTTAGGAGGTGTTTATGGTTGGTAATACTGACGACGGTCGGAAGTATATTGATCCTCGTTTGCTGGCTTTGATGGATGGGGCGGAGGATAAGGGCTTTTTCTTTGAAAAGCTGAATAAGGGCGATGTGGTTGAGATTCAAACTATGAACAATGTTTATACTTTGAAGATTCTTGATCCTAAGAATTTAGTGGTTGAGATGACAAGTACAAATCCTAGGTGGTCGGGTCCAGAGAAGATGAGGGTTGTAGGAACAACTTTGACTGGTTGGGGAACGATGGTGAAGTTGGGTTGGCATGCTCCTGGTTATCGTCTTATTCTGGATGGAACTCTGGAGTCTGGCTTGAAAGATTTGACGCTTTCGCTCACCCGGATCATTAAGATTAATGGTGAAGTTATCGCCGAAGTGTCTCCGCACCAGCGCAATTAAAATAATTTATTGGCACTCTTGACCCCGCACTAAAAAGAGCACTGCTCTACGGCATAAAGCCTAGAGAATAAAAGTGCTCTTTTAGTGACGGGGCGGGAAGTGGCAATCATCAGTTTTAAGCAAAGGACATATTATAAGCTAATACAAAGTTAAATTGGCAGTCTTGACATAAGAGTGCCAATTTTTTATATTTAGGCCTGATGTTAAAAGATCGGCCATTATCTATATTAGAAGCGGTAGTCCGCGATTTTATTAATACCGGAGTTCCGGTGAGCTCTAAGCGTCTTTTTCAAGACCACGGTTTTGAGATTAAGCCCGCGACTATTCGCGCGGAATTAAATCAGCTTACGGAATCAGGTTTTTTGAGCCAGCCGCACACTTCCGGCGGTCGCATTCCCACTGATAAAGCTTATCGGCTTTTTGCCGAACATTTTGTGGCGACGCCGAATCCCAATTTTAATTTTCCGGCTTTAGAAAATTGGCTGCGTTCTAAAATGAACAAGTTTATAGATGAAGTTTCCGAAGAGCTACGGATTTTAAGCGTGGGTTATAATCCACGGCAGCAAGAAGTTTATAAAAGTGGTTTAGATGATTTGGTAGGCTCTTTGGATTTTGAAAATAAAAAAGATATTTTTGAAGTCGTGAGCGATTTTGAAATGATTGATGAGCGGGTAAATTCAATTTTAAATTATTTAGACAACAGGCCAAAAGTTTTTATCGGCAAGAGCCCCATTACTAAAAGCCAAAATTTATCCGTGGTAGCCGGTAGGTATAAGCGCGGCGAAGATCCGTTAATTTTGATTGCTATTGGGCCTAAAAGAATGGATTATGAAAAGGTCATTCAATTATTTAAAGCTTTGAATAACGACGATGAATAATGATGATAAAAAAGAAGAGTTAAAAGATTTAGAGGGTTTAAAAAAGCAATGCGAAGAATATTTGAATGGCTGGAAGCGGGCAAAAGCGGATCTGATTAATTATCAAAAAGACGAGCAAAAAAGATTAGACGATATAGTGAAATTTAGCAATTGGGACTTAGTGAGAGATTTGGTAATAGTTTTAGATAGTTTTGCCGCCCTCGAACGTAGTATGGAGGGCGAGCCTCGCCCCGATAGGTTGGGGCGGGATTTAGCGGGCCTCTTGATGATTAGGAATCAATTAGAAGACGCGTTAAAACGAAGAGGCTTGGAAAGAATATTAGTGACTGTTGGACAGCCCTTTGATCCTTCCCTACATGAAGCAATTGGCGAAGTGGAGTCTGATCAGCCGGTTGGCGCAGTAGCAGAAGAAATTGAGCGGGGTTATTTATTAAGCGGTCGCGTGATAAGGCCGGCGCGAGTTCAGCTTAGCAAATCAAAAAATTCATAAAATAAAAAACTATGGGAAAAATAATTGGTATAGATTTAGGAACAACTTATTCGGAGGTCGCTGTTATAGAGGGCGGTTCTCCTAAAATTTTAGAAAATGCCGAAGGCATGCGGATTACGCCGTCTATGGTGGCGATCAGCAAGTCCGGCGAGCGTTTAGCGGGTTTATTGGCTAAGCGTCAAGCGGTGACTAATCCGAAAAATACGATTTTTTCGGTTAAGCGTTTAATTGGCCGGAAATTTTCTGACAAAGAAGTTCAACACGATAAAAAATGGCTTCCTTTTGATCTTCGCGAATCTTCTACTGGCGGCATTGAGGTCAAAATGGGTGAGCAATGGTTGAAGCCGGAAGAAATTTCGGCGATGGTATTGGCGAAGTTAAAAGCTGACGCGGAAGCAAAACTGGGCGAAAAGGTGGAAGAAGCGGTGATTACGGTTCCGGCTTATTTTGATGACAGTCAAAGGCAGGCGACCAAGAACGCTGGCGAGATTGCCGGCTTAAAAGTAAAAAGAATTCTCAATGAACCAACGGCGGCGGCGCTTGCTTATGGCTTAAATCAAAAAAAAGATGAGCGAATCGTGGTTTACGATTTTGGCGGCGGCACCTTTGATGTTTCGGTGTTAGAGGTGGCGGATAATACCGTAGAAGTGAAATCTACAGGCGGCGATACTCATTTAGGCGGCGATGATTTTGACAAGTTAATTATTGAATATTTGGTTGGCGAATATAAAAAATTGGAAGGCGTAGATCTTTCTAAAGATGCTTTGGCTCTTCAGCGTTTGAAAGAGGCGGCGGAACGGGCGAAGCATGAGCTGTCGGTTTCTTTTGAGACCGAAATTAATTTGCCGTATGTTACTTCGGACGCTTCCGGCCCACGGCATTTCTTAATGAAACTTTCGCGGAGCAAGCTTGAGGAATTAGTTCGGGCTTTAATTGACCGCTCCGTCACTATTTTAGATAAAACTATTAAAGAAGCCGGCTTTACGGTAAAAGACATCCACGAAATTGTTTTAGTCGGCGGCCAGACTAGGATGCCGGCAATGCAGGAAGCGGTAAAAAAATATTTTGGCAAAGAGCCGCATAAAAATTTGAATCCCGATGAAGTAGTAGCTTTGGGCGCGGCAGTGCAAGCCGGAGTTTTTCAGGGCGACGTTAAAGATGTTTTGTTATTAGATGTAACGCCGCTATCTTTGGGCATTGAAACCTTAGGCGGAGTTTTTACCAGATTGATTGAAAAAAATACTACGGTTCCGACTGCCAAGACCCAAGTGTTTTCTACGGCCGCGGACAGCCAGCCTTCGGTGGAAATTCATGTTTTGCAGGGCGAACGGGAAATGGCTGGGGACAATAAAACTTTGGCGCGTTTTATGCTGGACGGCTTGCCGCCAGCGCCGCGGGGAACTCCGCAGATTGAAGTTACTTTTGATGTGGATGCTAATGGAATTTTAAATGTTTCCGCTAAAGATAAAGCCACTAATAAATCGCAGTCCATTCGAATTGAGGCTACTACGGCTTTATCTAAGGATGAAGTTGAAAAATTAAAACAAGACGCTGCTCAATACGCTGAAGAAGACCGGAAGAAAAAACAGCTTGTCGAGGCTAAAAATAACGCGGAAAATTTAATTTATACTTCGGAGAAAGCCTTGAAAGATGCTGGTGATAAAGCGCCAGCGGATATTAAAGAAATGATAAATAATAAAGTTGAGGCATTAAAAAAATTACGAGAGAGCAATGACGCGGATGCTATTAATCGCGCCGCCGCGGATTTGTCCAGTGAGATCCAAAAAATCGGACAAGCAATGTATAATAAACCTAATGAGCCTAATAAACCCGATGAATCTAAAGAGCCAAATAGTCCAGGATCAGAATCAGGAACAAAAAACGAATAACGCCTTAGTGAAGTTGATAGTTTTGGGAGCAATTTCTTTGGCGCCAGCTTATTTTTTTGGATATGCTTTAAGCAATCTTTTTGCGGCTACTAGTTTGGGAATGTTGATTTTGGCGTTCGCGGCCGGCGTGATTTTTTTGGCCTTATTTGTAATTCATAATTTATTGATTCAGCAGTTTTGGCTGTTTGCGGCGATTGCGGCTGGCGAAGCTTTAGTAATGCTGGCGGGTTTTTATCAGAAGCTTTCTTTATGGAATGGCGGCGGAGCGTTGGGCTTATTCGTTTTTTTATTGTTGGGTTATTATTTTGGATCGCAGGAGGCGAATAACGTTTTTAAGATTAGGCTTTCTCAATTGGGGCCGGTGATTGCCGGACGCGCTTTAACTGCCCTCGCAATTTTAACGGCAGTGGCTTATCTTGGCACAGTGAATTTTTTTCAGCCGGATACAGTAAGGCAATTCATTTTGGGTATAGTCAAGCCGATCCAGCCTTTAGTGACGGAAATCGTCGGCAATATTGTTCCGGGAGCTGGCAGTCTGGTTCAGACTAATAAGTTTTTTTCCGCAGAAGCAATGGCAGATTTAATTTATCAATCTACGGCTTCCAAAATTTTCTTATTGCCTAAGATTTACCAGGATTTAATTGTGGCGGCAGTGGGATTGTTAATTTTTCTCACCATTAAAGGCTTCTCACCCTTAATTAGAGTTTTAGTTATTCCGGTGGCTTTGGCTTTTTATCAATTTTTGCGGGCGTTCGGATTTTTCCATATAGAATTGGAAAGTCGGAGTAAGGAAGTAATTAAAGTTTAAAATTTATTTATGGCCGACGATTATTACAAAATTTTAGGTATAGAAAAAAGCGCTTCTGACGAAGATGTTAAAAAAGCCTATAGAAAATTGGCTCACCAGTATCATCCGGATCGCCCCAGCGGAGATGAAAAGAAATTTAAAAAATTAAACGAAGCTTATCAAATTTTATCCAGCAAAGAAAAACGTTCCCAATATGATCAATATGGCAGAGTGTTTGATGGTGGTTCGGGCGGGGCGGGTGGTTTTGACTTTGGAGGATTTTCCTCTGGAGGCGGACCAGCCTCTGGCTGGGAGTTTGGCTTTGATCCCCGCAGTTTTTCTACTGAAGGAGAAGGCTTAGGCGATATTTTTGACGCCTTTTTTGAAGGAATGGGCGTGAGAAAGAAAAAGAAGACTTATAAAAGAGGTTCAGATGTTGAATTGGTACAGGAAATTACTTTGGAAGATTCTTTTTCAGGCATAACCAAGAAAGTGGCTTTACCAATCGCTATTCAGTGTGAAACTTGTGGTGGTAAGGGGCACGATGAAGCGGCGGGCTTTTCTAATTGTTCAGTTTGTGATGGGCAGGGTGAAATCCGGGAAACTCGGAATACTTTTTTTGGCAATTTTTCTCAAGTTAGAACTTGCGAGAAATGTTGGGGCACCGGGCAGATTCCAAAAAAGATTTGTAAGGATTGTTCTGGCACTGGCAGGAAAAAGGGGGAGCGATCAATTGGTTTTGAAATTGTTCAAGGCATTAGTGACGGCCAGATTATTAAGATTGTGGGGGCGGGCGAGGCGGGCGAGCGCGGAGCGGCGGCTGGCGACCTTTACGTGAGAATTAAAATAAAACCGCATTCGGTTTTTGAACGGCAGGGCGATGATTTATTTATAAAAAAGGAAGTTGGTTTTTTTGATGTTTTGTTGAATAAGCCTATTGAAATTAAAACCATTGGCGGAGAAAAATTAAATGTGGAAATTCCGGCGGGATTTAATTTACGGGAAAAGTTGCGAATGGCCGGACAAGGAATGCCAAAATTCGGCGCTGGCATTTTGCAATCCAAGCGCGGTGATCTTTATATAATTTTTAACGTTAAAACCCCTGGCAAATTAAGCGTGAAGGCAAAAAAGATTTTAGAAGATCTTGGACGGGAACTTTAAATATAAAATTAAATAAAAAAAGAGCCCCGTTGCGCGTATATTTACGCAACGGGGCTGAAAATTGATTGCGCCCAAGGTACTACTTCGGGGGCGCTCGATCCTCCGAAGAG